>JAABUL010000445.1_pt1 | contig 88235 bp, 160 predicted proteins | sample 5559151 | NCBI WGS metagenome assembly JAABUL01 (sample SAMN10711876, study PRJNA513368) | rock metagenome | isolation source: Antarctica rocks | place: Antarctica: Victoria Land, Pudding Butte sud
AATGCATTAATCACATGCGGGTGTTAATAACAACGAATTCCAAACATGGCCTGTGTTTGGAATCTGTTAATAACATGTTAATAACAACCTTTGTTAATAACGAATTAATTACACTGCCCACACTGCTGATTGGTGCCGCGGAACGTGTGCCTGCAGGCAGCAAGCGCCGCTGAAGCCGGCAGGACATCTGCGTTCGTCGGTGCTGGCAAAAGCAAATTTCACTGCATTTCGAGGTGTCGTAGCCGCGCAGAGGATCATGGCGGGCTGCAGGCGAGCACCCCGGCTCGGCACGTGCATCTTGACGCCCGAGACAAGGGCCGTGTGCAATGGCGATCGCGACATGCGTGTGCGGTGCTGGTGGTCTGAGACGTGCAAATCACTTGTCAGGATTATACTGAGTGCATTATCTAGGCTGGCAATGCCCACATGCGCGAGCGCACGCCCGTTTTATTGACAGCACTCGTGGTCGACCAACTGATCGGCGCGCTCGTGCACAGCCTGCGGATGCAGCTCAGACCTCTAAAGTCAAGATGCTGCATTATTTCCCACCTTTTTTGCCGGAAGCCACCCTTCTTGCAGGTGACGTTCTGCATCTGCGCTGTTGGCACTGCCATCGTTGCTGATCGAAAGGAAAGTTGGCTGTGTAGCGTGGTGTGGGCGATGTGCGTCGTGGAAACGGCTGCGAGCTGATCAAATATTCTAGTGGTGTGAAAATCAGCCAGGAGCTTCAATAAGCAGAGAACGCGAGCCAGACGCTGGGCGAATGAGCCGGGCACACGCGCAGCAAGCGGCGGTCGAGGCGGAATAATGTGAAACCGCCCCCGTTGTCAATTTGATTGCTAGAGCAGGTGCAGCACCCGCCTGATGGCACACATTCACACTTGGCGCCTCTCGCGTCGTCTGTGATCGCCTTGGCAACTCATGAGCGCTGCGTGACACTTTGCTGAAGGTGGACACAGGTCGATGCTCCAGTGAGGTTTTGGCACTTCAACTCTTAGCTTCAGCTACAGTACTCTGTGCAGCGGCCTTTGCGACTTGTCACAAGTCGATGATCCAGTGATGATTTGATACTTCGACTCGCATCTTCAGCCATCATCAGTGTGTGCGGCGGCCTCTGCGTCCCTACCGCATTTTCTGAAAGCAATCTGCGATGAACGACAAGCAGAAGTCCCTCGCCATTACGATTGGGGTGTCTTATAGCCTCGGCGTTGTGAGCGGCTGGGCGTTGAACAAGTTTGCGCGCAAGGTGATTGACATGGTGTCCATGCCAACTGTGCACTCGTTGCGCCCACGAAGTGCGGCGTAAAGCATGACGACCAGATGATCAGCGGCCTGGTCATTCATGAGTCGTTGCTGACAAGGGATGTTTGATAAGCGCAGTGCATCAAGCGGTGGGCGAACTACCTGTCGTCTTCGTCCTCCTCTCTCTAGGGCGCCATCACCTGCCGCAGGAAAGGGACGGGAGACCTGTGCTCAGCCGACCAGATGGCCAGCCCCACCTTATCAAGGGCACGCATCGGCAGCATCGCCGCGTGTGGATTGTAGAGTGGGCGCGCAGCTCGCGGGACAGCCGCACCACGAGTTGCCGCCCAAATCCATGTGTACAAATGTTAGGGTTAGGGACGCTCGGGTGCGCAAATGCTGTGAATTGCCTGTCACACTCTTTTGATTTTTGGTTTCAAAGGTTTGACACACGGACGTGGGTACTGTGTTCAGGGCAACACCATCGGAACGAACGGTGTGGTGTGTAAATCAGCTTGGCTCAAGAGGTGACACAGCGACTGGCGTAATCTTGGTGAGTAAATTGCGCAAATACCAGCCTTCCTCCTCGCAGACCTACCGAGCTTCTGGAAGCGAGCTTGAATGCCCCTGACTCCTCGAAATCGAGCATGCATCTACCTACTTGACAACACCGTTTTGAATGCATGTGCAACAGGCGCAACGACCAGCAGTGAGCATATAACAAAATGTCCAGGAGCGATGAATTTGTCAGCTGATGTAAGTATCAGCCTCTGCCTCGCAAAACTGCTCCTGTTTGCCCGCCTCAAGCTGCCCTGGCGGCCCAATGAGCTACCCGCTGCCGGCGGTCGGAGGACCAGGCGGCGCAGGCGGGCCGCCGGGCGGCGGCGGCTTGCCGAGGACGTTGATGATGGCGGCGATCAGCTGGTCCGGCGTCAGGTTAGGCACCTTGGTCGGCGCCGGCGTCGGAGCCCGTGTCAGCTTTGTGGGCGCCGGCGTCGGTGGCGGAGTGGGCGCCGGGGTGGGGGTCGCGGTGGGTTTTGTCGGTGCAGCAGTCGGCGCGGGGATTGGAGAGGCAGTGGGCACTGCGGTCGACGCCGCCGTCGGGGCGACGGTCGATTCAACGGGCTGCACCGGGAGCAAAGCCAGCGGAGCAGGTGTGGGGGCATATGTTGGCGGAGGGATGACGGGCGCGGGCGGCAAGGGTGGGGGGACGGCGTATGCGCCCGGGGTTGGGGCGGCATAGGCGCCTGGAATCGGCGCCGCCAGCGGGGCGGCCAGCAGTGGCGGGGCGGCGAGGGTCACGGGGACGGGAGGGGGCAGCCCAGGTGCGGCAGGCGGCGGGCCCGCGGCGAGCGCCGGGACAGCAGTCGGGGCAGCTGTGGCGAGCGCCGGGGCAGCAGTAGGGGCGGCAGCGGCGGGCGGGGCCGACCCGACCGCGGCCGGCAGCGCGGCGCCGGTGGCGCTGAACTGTGCTGAGGTGGGGTACAGCCCAGCTGCGAGGCTGGGGATGACGCTCCTGGTGGGTGACGAGAACAATGCATCGATTGGATAAAAGTACCATGGAACCATGGTGTTTTCCGATGTGGCAAAGGGTACATGCTCAGCAAGGCAGCTGTTGCAAAACACAGCTCTCCACACGATAGTGCCAAACAGCAGAAAGAATACAGCAGTATGCCGCATGCACAAGAGTTGGCGACGCACGGCAGCAGCAGGGGCTGGCCAGCAGCGCTGGTGACCTGCAGGTCGAAGGGCGCCGACGGCAGCCGGCCGGTGGACTGCCACACGGCGCCAAAGCTGTTCTGCAGCGGAATGAACGAACCCTGCGCACATTACGAAAACCAATCATGGGATTTGTTGGCCGCATTGTCCTACGGTGGATCTGGACCACATGCACCTTTGTACGACAGTCTTCATAGATAGCGTTGATTTCCCACATCCTCGAAGACTCACCTGGCCGGCAGTGCGGATTGACACATTGCTCAAAGCACCCGGGCCCGCAACCTGCTTCCATCAGAACATACCAGCTCATCTCAGCAGGTGGCGGTGTCCCCCAATAAGATGCGATGAGGCGCAAGGCGCTTTGGTGTGGGCAAGTCGACGCACATGAAAAATGCTTCGGGCAGTGGAAATCCCTGCTCAGGCCGTGTCTGTTGATGCTGCTGGCAGCCTTTCGATGCGTCGACTGTCAGCTTGTGCTAGCACCTAGCAGCAGACACGAGACCGGCAAACATATGTCAGAGTGGGGTGTGGTCAGCTCACGCGCCTGTTCGAGGGCGAGCTGCAGGTAGCCGCCCTGCGACGGCCGCACGCTGCGCACGTCGACCACCATGTTGCCCGGCGGCGTGCACGCCACCTGCAAGGGCATGGGCGGCATCGAAACCTTGGAAACCCAAACGACCATTAGTTTCATCGTCGCAGCAACCTTGCAACCTTCAGTGGCATTGAATCGCTGGTGTCGTCGAGGATTCCGCTGCACCTGACGGAAGCGGATGGGGACGACGCCGCTCGGGCTGCGGTTGGTGAGGTTCTGCTCAAAGACGGCAAACCTGCAGGCAGCAGCAGCAGCATGCCAACGAGCAATGTGACGACACACGTTGCGCACTGCTGCATGCTGGGGAGGAGCACTCCTAAGGCAAGCCTGCTGCGGAAAGGATCCCGGTGCATCCGTGGTTGGGTAGATAGACAGGTGACGAGGGGACGGCAGGGGGTCGAAGAGCGGATGCGCACGGCAGGTTGATTCGGTTCAGCGCGCAGGTGTCGCAGCGGTCCGCTATCAGCGCCTGGACTGGGGCGACGCCCTCGCACCTGGTCTGCGGGACACGTGCTCAATGGGCATGATTCACTCACGGTCGTGATGACGAATGAGACTGCGGCTGAGGCAGGCCATGGTTCCGCCCACACCAAGCCTGCTGTGCCGGCAAAACTGGCACAACAATAAGCCGACGTTGCTCCAGACTCGTTGGTGACCAGGTTGACGGTTTTTCAAGAACGCGCACCGGGGCGGTGCACTGCAGCTCCAGGCAGCGGCCGCAGCCGTCTTGCGGAGGAGAGTCGGATCCAAACAGGCTCGTGGTCAGGTTCTGGCTGATGGCGGCGGCAGCAAAGTACGGCCACGCGAATTGCTGCACAGGTGAAGGGATAGAGGTGTGGCATCACAGACATGCTTGGGCACATCACGTCACAAAAACTGGCGGCGCTGCAAAAAGCCTGGCGAATGGCAGAAAACTGGCAGCGCATGCTCGATCGCACGCGGGGCACTGAGCGTGCGTTTATTTCGTAGCGTGCAGGACTGCACACTAGAAGCATTTGATGCGGACTTACCCTGAAGGCTCCAAAACCACAGGCTCCGATGATTGGGCTACCTGGTGGGTGGTTGGGATCAACATCCTATGACAACACACAACCTTTGCAAAATCGGCAGACCTGCTGCACGGTGCGATCGCATGACATCATGACACAGCACAGTTCAAACGCACGTTGGGGCCGGCGTAGTGTCCTGCCTCTCCTGCGGAAGTACCAGAACAAACAGCATTGGACTGTGGCATGCACACCGCCATTCCGCCACGCGGCGGTTACTTGCTGCGCAGGCTGTGCATGGGCAGTGAGAAACCACACGCAATACAGCACCATTGCAATGATTAATCAAGGCGTTGCTGAATGTGATCTGGTGGACCAGAGGGCAGCCGCCCTGTCAGCAGTGGGCTGAAAGTGCCGCAGTGGGCTGAAAGTGCCGCCGCCACAGTCAGCATCAGTGCAGGGTTGGTGGCCAGCGTGAGACGTTCATGGGGTTCTTCTACATCATCAAGCACGCACCTTCGACGTACGTGCTGGGAAGGCCCTGGCTGCTGACGAAGCCGACAGCTGTGAACTGCAACAGAAGCAGCAGGAGCAAGCGGCAGGCTCCCCAGGCCATCCTTGATCCAAGCTGCTGCGGAAAGATTCAAGATTGAAACACGTTGCTTGCGCAAGTTGTATTGAGCGCCTGTGCGGTGCGAGCATCCAAGCTGGAAGCCAAATCTGGGCCCGACAGGCGACGAGATCCGCCCAGGAATGGTGCGGCGGGATGCCCTTTCGAGCTGCAATGGGGTCCAATTGCAAAGTCAGCTCGCTGTTCGAGAATCGATGCGCGCATGAGCTCATCACATGCGAAGCCACAATCACTGCTGAAGGGATGCTCCCTTTTTAGCAGATTCTTACATCCTCAATATGCCTTGGCGCCTTAGACATATGTCCATCTTTCATCTGTCCATGTTTGCGAGCTGCAACGATGATGCAATCATGTCAGGCTGAAGCTGAATATCAATACCACGAGAAATCCGTAAACGTTACAACCTCATCCGCAGTCGTCGTGCGCGGCAATCGGCCAGACTTGCCGCACAAGACGGCTGCTGGCGGCGCTACCCTTGCACAAAATCTGCATTGCTATAGCCGCGCAAGCTGATGCTAGTGACTAGAACTGGACTGAAGTCGAGTGATTGCCCGGTGTGAAGGATGGAATGGCGTTCCTGCGCAGATGCGGTAGGCAGTGAGGTACAGTGAGCTGACATGACAACCGCTCGTGCAGATCGCCAGGGGAAACAAATGGACCGACACAGAATTCGCATCTGCGGATCCTGTGTGCAGGATTCGAAAGCATCACTGCGATGAGCATGATGCACCAATAGATGGATCAAAACACGAGGAGGGTTGAACAATAAGCGCACGCGGCAACGAGGGCCTGGGCAGCAGAGGGCGCCGTCATTTGGACGTCGAAGGGCGGCGGCGGCAGCTCGCCTGTGGACTGCCAGACCGCGCCAAACTGGTTGACGAGCGGCACCCAAGGTCCAGGGGCAGCTCCGACCTGCTGGAATGAGGGACCAGTCACAAGTCATAAGTCTGGCTGTGAGCCTGCTGCCAATGATCATTCATGTCAACATGGAATGTCTGCAGTGAGGTGCGCGCTGCCAGGACATCATAGTTCCACAGCATCGCAGATACGCAGCCCTCTGGAATGTGTTTTGAGTGCCACGTTGCAAGCGTGTTCAGCAATGGCGTGCATCAGACGATGAGGTGCCACACCTGCACGGCGTGGCGCAACGCGACTCCGCCAATCGATCCCACCCCTGCCACCTGCACACGATGAACAGCATGGTTGTGTTTTCATCATACCGCCAGACAGGCCGTCCTACAGGCACGACCTGCAATGCTAGCATCCGACAACTTGCATTGTGCAGGGCATTGCCAATTGCTTTGAGTTGAACTAGAAAACTTTGAACAGTGACAACCTGCTCCAGGGTCAGCTGAATGAAGCCCCCGAGGGAGGAGCGGCCAGAAATGACATCCACGAAGAGTTTGCCTGGCGGCGCGCACGCCACCTACGGCGTCATTCCCATACAGTATGGTTTCACTGCCGAATGTGAGCGGCATTCGACAATGCGCTCCAGGCCTTGATACTGTGAATATGGAGCTTGGCCGCCACCGATCCACAAAATCTCGGCGGGCTCCAAAAGCACCTGGCGGAAGCGGATGGGGACGGTGCCGACGGGGCTGTTGCGGGTAAGGTTCGTGACGAAAACCGCGTACGGCAGGTTGATCTGGGTTGGCGGGCAGGATGTGCACGTGTCTGCGACCAGCGCCTGGAATGCTGTGCGGCCGGCGCAGCGTGCCTGCGTGAAGCGGAATGGAATTGGTTTACGACCTTGGTGCGCTCGATGCAGGCACACGTTGGAAAGCTGATCGACAAACTGCCAAGCATATTGAAGTATGCAAGTAGAAAATGGACCTGATCAGTACACTGGATCTCGAGGCAGCGGCCGCATCCGGCGGCTGGTGGGTCGCTTTTGCCCGCCAGTGGAAAGTCAGGACTCACGGCGGCGGCGGCGAAGTAGGGCCTGGATTACTACAAAGGTCCTTGAGGATGCCACCTCCCTCACAGGGTTCGCGCAGTAGCTCCTTCCAGGTCATAAACATGTCAATTGCAAGATAGCCATTAGAGAGGAGACACTTGGAGTCGGCTTTGCGCACCAGACGAAACGCCGCAGAGCGCCGAAGCCGCAGCTGCTCACGATGCATCACAGGAAGCTCAGAGCTTGGACGGGCATGGCGTCTTCGGACCTTGTGCATAGAAAAGCCCAATGCTGTCTGTCCTACCTGCCAGTGATGGGCACTCCAAAGGGGTGACCGGGGTCTGTATCCTGCGCAAATGCACATTGGCAAGTTGTGGATTGAGACTGACTGAAAATGAGGTTCGCTTCAGCAAGTTTTCATTTAATAATAATTCAGTCCGTTTGCAAGAAGCAGTCACTCCGTTGCAATCAGGGTGGACAGGTGAGACAGCTGTGCGGCTGCCTCGCACATTGGGCCCTCCGTAGTGTCCCGACACGCCTGCACACCGCCAAAGTTATAACGATGATCCAGCAAGCCCTGCAACCTGCTCTTCGCCGCATGATGATTTGGAAATGTCTGTTTGTGAGCTGGGCACTGGGCAGTGCACTCATGACAGGAGTGTGCCGTGCTGCGGTACAGGCAAGCGACTGCAGGCCAACCTGTGGAGAATTCAGTCGGCAGAGTCGTTTGAGCATCGGAGGCGACAGACCCAACAAGCAGAATCAAACCGGCCACGACAGGCACCTGCATGATGTTGTCTGAGAAAGTCGACAGCAAAAATCACCGGACAGATGTGCTGTGCTACTTCCCACCAAGAGAGCGACGCAAGAATGCTGGGCGAGCGCGGACGGCTACGCAAAGCAAGCATGTGCGCGGAGGTGCCAACGCCGCCGGGCAATTCCTAGGCAAGCCCAGGCCGATCTTGCGGGTGGCCCAGCGGTCTGGGACTGGGCGTGTCGATTCGAAGAAACAATCGCGTTACAGCTGATTCATGGAGCGCGGTGGACATCACACGCTCACGGGCGATGCCACCCGCAATGTAAAGACAGCGTCTGTAGGTATGCGAGCAACTGCGCTGCCTCCTGCGGCGGCCTGCACACTTTGTCAAGCCCCAGACATCTAAGCGAACTTGCACTGCTTGTGGTTGCGAAAGTCGTGACACGACAAGCCAAACGTGGGAAAGTACTGCAGTTTGGGAGTTCACACCAATACCGGCGGCCAGGAAAGGCCGAGAGAGCCCCCCATGCCCGCCGCGAGGCCCCGCGGGCTCAAAGCTGCGGCTGCTGGCATCAGCTGCCGCTGCCCGGCCGTCCAATTGCAATTGCAACAGCATGGAGAGTCACCGTGCGTCCCGTCACGTGACGTCATATTATTTTGGGCCTCGTCCGCCGCCGCCGCTGTCCGCTGCCGCGCAGCAGGGGATGTTGCTGGCGGCATGACAGCCGCCGGCCAAGGTGAGGGTGCAGGCTCCAGGCCTCGAAGGATCGGCTGCTGCCAGGGCTCCACTGGCCCATGATCAGCCCGTGCATGCTTGGAAAATGCCTTCGCTGGATCGAACTTTACTGCCGCTGGCGCCGCTGAGGAGCTGGCGCGGCGGCGAGCGCCTTTGCGCCGGCGCACCGCCTGGAGCTGCTGGCTCTACAGAACCGTCGCCATGGCCGAGCAGCCTGCGAAAACGCACGAGAACAATTCAACAGGTCCAGGTCCCCACAATTCTGGGTTGCTTGTCAGGAGCAATTGCCGCGCCCCCATCCTGGCACGTTCATCAGAGCGGGGACCCAGACGGCACCGGCGCTTCTGCGGGCTCTTGTGCTGCAAACCTCAAACAGCGCACCTCGCTCGTAGGCGCCGCCGCCGGCCTGGCAGCAGGCCTCCTTGGAGGGCCACACCGGCATGCCCTGCTCAAGGGTGACGTTGCCGGGGCCGTCCCAGTAGCTCGCGCACACGGTCATGTTCTCCTCGCAGCTGCGGGCACAACATGCGGATTTTACGTCACAGACGGATCCAACATGCCAGAGGCCGGTGATGACAGAGCGAGGACATGCACCTGCACAAGTGTCCCTTCCGGGCAGCCAGTGGTGCATCCCAGATGGTGAGGTATAAGAAGCAGGTCCTGACTCTCAGCTCTCCAGAACAGCAGCCTTCATTCCACTGACTCAGCACACTGCAGCAGCAGCAGCAGCAGCAGCAGCAGCAGCAGCAGCAGCAGCAGCAGCAGCAGCAGCAGCAGCAGCAGCAGCAGCAGCAGCAGCAGCAGCAGCAGCGCAGCCAGGACTCGAGAGGCCGGGAATGCAGAGGCTCGGGCCAGAGCCTGGAGAAAGGCTGCTCACGTGGCGAAGCCGTGCTTGGTGGCGGGCACCCAGCAGCCGAGGTCGCACTCCTTGCGCGGTGGCGTTGCGACGACGGCCTGGCGCATGCGGGACGCAAAGTGCCTGATGATGTCAAAGGTGGAGTGGTCGGGGCGGACACCGTATTCCCCCGGCCCCACGCCCAGGTACACCTGCACGTCCCACCGCCAGAACAGCGCGCCCCGCAGGATCTTGCCCCTGTGCCAGCATGAGAGCAGGCCATTTGCACGACGCCTTGAGTGTCACAGTCTGCGAATACACGAGTCGTCACTGCCAGATCGCGCAGGATCTTGCCCCTGCAGCAGCGCAGCAGCAGGGGTTTTAATACTGGTGCGCTGCCCTGTAGCACATGAGCAGCGATATCAAGTCTCGCCTCCGTCCGGCAGGCGTGCACGCCAAGCAGCTGGAAACAGCTGCGCTTCCAGGTTCTGCAGCGGTGCGCTGGCAGCGCGGTGTTTGTGCAGAAGCGCTGGTATCTCTGCAGTCAATAGAAGGACGAAAGGGGAAAGAGGAGGGACGCACGCGAAGACGGAGTCCATGGTGACGCCGGTCATCGCCTCATACACCGGGTTGCGCTTCTTCTCGATCATGCCCTTCACAGGGTCCTTCTCCCACACGATCTTGCCAAACTCCTCCAGCAGCAGCGGCTTCCCCGTGTTGGCCTCCGCATCCTCCATGTGGTCCGTGACCCACTTGACCAGGAACTTCTTCTGCTTCCTGCGGCGGGAGAAACAACGGATGCGCTGTCAGAAAGGGGATTTTGTTATAGTATCGGATGTAGGGCTTAGGGCGTTGGCCTCTGCGTCCTCCATGTGGTCTGTGACCCATTTCAGGAACTTCTACCTTTTCCTCTTCGGGGATATGAGCGCGAGGGCTGTCAGAATGGGAGTCCAGAAGCACTTCTCGACAGGATCATTCTGGCTCCCAAGGCGCAGTGGCGGTAGCATGCAGTGCAGGCTGTCAAAGCAGGCCGGCAGCACGGTGCGCACGATGCTCAGTATGGCGCTAGCATAACTCGCAGCGCATATGCTGACACAGCAATTATCTGCGCCCGAAACCCTATAGTGCCCTTGCCAGCCAAGATGCGCATGTGTTCTGGAGGTGGTGGGCAGCTGGTGCCGGCGCAACCTGCTGACATGTCACAAGACCAACAGACCTGATGGTGGTCATTCCAGCACAGCATGTCACTGACAAAGACAAGAAAACGCACATCTCCCAGTTGTCAGGCCACACGTGGATGCCGCCAAAGTCGATGCCCTTGGCATTGGTGTTGTTTGTGAAGTCCTGCCCTGTCTGCGTCGCCCACCTGCACGTTGAAACAACATCAGAAGTTAGAAAACGCGCTGCAGGGGAGGAGTTGCCTGCCACTACATTTTTGAAGCCAAAGACAGCATCAGGAGTCAGAAACTGCGCTGCAGCAGTTGCATGCCACCACACCTCCATCACGCCAAGGATGGAGCCATATAGGTGTCTGCCTGCCACACATAACTCAATGCAGTCATCCCGCTCGCACCGGGAGGCGGGCATCTGGGGGTTGTCGTCGGCGCGGGGGTTTTCGGCGCCCCAGAAGCCCTCGCCGCCAGAGGTGACCAGGTGGTTGGGGTCCAGCTCCTTCATGTACCCCGCCATCTCCCCGATCCACGCTGGCAGGCTGTCCACACACTCCGGCACCTGTTGGAAGTTTCATTTGAGCGTCATTTCTGACAGTGTTCAGGTGTATTAATAAAGGTCCGCTCCTTCGTGTAACCCCGCCATCTCCCCGATCCACGCCGGTCAGCTGTCCACGCACCATGTCCCTGTCCACGTTGGCAGCACGTCCTTGCACTCCGGCGCCTGCCGGCAGGGTGTCAGGATCAGTTTGCGGTGGGTTGCCGTCACGATTGGGCACACTGGCCTGCTTTACAAGGCAACCAAGACCATCTCGCGGGCAGGCTCGTCGACAGGCACACAGGCAATCGGGAGGGTCCAGACTGCGCACCCGCCACGTCTCGCAGCGGGGCTCGTTGACCAGGTCCCAGGCGAAGATGGTGGCGTCGTCTTTGTACTTGCGGCCGCTGATGGAGTTGGTACGCTCCACAAGCGTCCTGCAGTGTATTTGACAACAACATTTGACAAATGCACGAAGTGAAAGAGACGGAATCAGCATGTCCAGAGCGTAAAACTCCAAGTTGAGCGCGTCCTGTCATGTCAAGTTAGGAGACTGAGCAAAGGCATATGCTCACAGCAGCCACGACTGCCTTGCTCGCCCACTGTGCTGGCCAGACAGGGATTGCAAAAGCGATGAACAGAGGAAGGCCACGCACTTCAGGTGGTTCTTATACAGGGACTTGCAGCCGTCGTCGGACCAGAACACCGCGTGGCGGTCCACCTCATAGTCCTTCGTCTCCTGGTCGTACTCCTGCGACACAATAGAAGCCGATAAGGGTCAAGAATGGACTACTTTGTCATCTTGTATCCTCGTCCATCTCGTAGGCCTTCGTCTCCTGGTCGTACTCCGGCAGAAGTGACAATCGTAACATGTCAATGGCATTGTCAGTGTGATCAATGGCGAGGGTCGGCCAAGGATCGGCCAGCAGTTGCCACAGTGCTAGGACTGCGATAGAGAGCAGGCAAAGCACTCTTGAACCTGCCAGACCTTCTCCTCTGGCCGAGGCTTATGTGCAAGAGACCTGACAAAGCAATGAACGCCCAGAGAAGATAAAGACTGTGCAAGTCCATGCAGCATTTCGCCGCCTGACTCATGTGCGTGGCGGTGTCGCCGGGGTCAGCGGGGCGTGCGGCGGGAGCTGAGGGACATGACTAATGCAGTGGATGCCCAGAAAAGATCCAGGAGGTTGGAGTCTGACTCACGTGCGTGGCGGTGTCGCCGGCCTTGTCGGCGGGGCGCTCGCGCGTGCGGCGGGGGCTGGTGGCGGACCAGTCCACAAACTCGTCGATGCCGCCAGAGTACTTCCAGTTGTCCAGCACCGACAGGATGACGCGCAGGCCGTAGCGCCGCGCCTCCACCAGCACAAAGTCCAGCGCCTTGAACACCTGCGTTCTTGCAGGGGAGGTGACGACGTTGAAAAGGTTGTGAACAACAGTTCAGATGCGTTGCACTCGCAGCTTGTTCTCTGGATTTCTTCACATTGACAAGGGGTTTCGCAGGTGCAACCAGCACAGCTCTGCTGCCAGGGCGCCAGCTGGTCAACTGATAGACAGATGCTACCATGCACCGAAAGCCCACCTTCTCGTTGTAGACGCCGGGTGCAGTCTGCAGCACGAAGTTGGGGTCAGTTGTGTGCGCAAAGATGCGCATCACGTTGAGGCCCATGCCGGACGCCTGTTTCAGCGCGGATCGCACCAGCGCTCTGCCTTTTTTGCCGCCTGCATAGTGGCACGAAGCGTTCATTGGATATCGCTGATTTGGAGGAGCCTGCAGCTTCAAACGAGACCAAGGCCGCATCACACTCGTGACAGTTTGGCGGGGGTGCAGACGTTGGCGTCATGCTGGGGAGCCCTTGCAGCGATAGCCTACCTGGTGTCCTGTGTTCGTGTGCAAAGACGAGCACATTTGACACCAGATGGTGCGCGTTGAAGCCCGCTGGGTACCATGGCCGGCACGACAGCTCAAACTGCAAGTGGCAATATGAAGTCAGAATATGTAAGATCAGCCAGGAGGAGTGCGAAGCTCTGCAACGACAGGCACATGGATTCTGACGTGGGTTGTCGGATGCAAGCACGTGGACAGGCTGCCTGCCTCACCTCTGTGCCACGGACTTGAATAAAGTCATTGTCCTGCGGCGGAGCCCCGACGCCGCCGTATCTGAAGAACAGGAAGACCAGCAGGCCGACCGTGCCCAGGATGGTCCACTTGCGGCGCCAGATCCACCAGGCGCGGATGCCTCGCCGCACGTCCTGCGAGTCGCTGACTGAGCCCCAAGCGCCAGGGGAAGGCGCGCTGCATGTCACAACATGGAGGACTGTTATTATCACACGCCTTCGCGAGCCACCGAGTCTTGTAACGCAGCAACGGCTGCACATACGTGCTGTCAGGGATGGTGCGTCAAGGGCCAGGGCAAGACACTTGTGCTTTCGTGTGGTACCAGCCTTGCTCAGATGCACCTCGAAAAGCAAACAAGGTTCAAGCGGCCGCTGCGCTCCCGCCCCACCGTGCAGAATACCCACTACCGTCTCATTCTGTAGGGCTGACCCTCGAGACTGTGCGCGTGCTGTCGGCGCTGCGCCGGCAGCCGACGAGAAAGAGGATGGCAGCCACACCCACCTGCCGGCGAAAACGTCTCCCGTCGTGGCCGGCACGAACGGCTCCTTCTCCGCGTCCGAGGCTGACAACTTGTGGCCGTTCGTGCCTCCGTTCACCGCCCCGGTGATCGTGTTCATTACCGACCGGAGGCCCCCGCCGTTGCCTCCTTTCTTTGAGCCGCTCATCAGGCCCTGGCCAGGGGTCCGCGGCGTGGTGCTGACCATGCTGGTTGGACCTCCCACGGCTCCTTGCCCTTGGCGACGCCGACTCTAATGGCATTCCATGCTGAGGCCCGACCTTCAACCACTAACAGCGCAGCAACCACTTGCAATCCCAAACTCTCGTCAAGCGGGCAAGGCCCGGCGTCACGGCCCGGATCTAAACTCAGTTGGAGATTGACCGACGCTTGCAGCACGCTAGAAAGGCGGCCCTACCGAAATGTGGCTGCGGACTTACAAATCCGACATAAACTTGGCTGTCAGTGTTGTCAGACAGCGAGCTAACCAAAAAGCCAACAAGTAAGCAAGGGTGATTTTGAGCGAACTTTCCTCGTTTCCATTGGCAAAGTTTACCACTTATCGCTGCAGAGATTGCGGAGCGCGGTCTGCAACTCGGCGCTGAGGAGCTGCACGTGTGTGGACTTCCGCATCGGACTTCCGCATCGGATCGATTGATCAAACCGCACGCCTGCCCGCAGATTCCCGCAGCGCGTTTGTCCGGCGGCCATCCCGTTCCTGAACCACCTCGTCCTTCGTGTCGTCGCGAGGCACGCCCTGCGTCTCACCGCGACGGCGGTTGCAGTCTGTTGGAGTGCCGGCGGCAGGCCGACAGATTGTCTGGCACTTTGATCCGGACTAAAGGCCTTCTTCTGGCGCTGGTTTGCCGTCGGTGCTGGCTGTCGCTCCTGAAATCGATGGGGTGTGCCACCAGCAAGGCCGATGGCAAGTCCAAGCGGGCTGGCACAGCATCTGCCGGCCGCCGCGCCTCGATCGAGCCTTCCGGCATGGCCACAGCGCAGCTTCTGGACAGAGCCCCGTCCTCCGCTGCCGCCACACGCCGCGCAGCCGTCGCGGCGGCGGTGCAGGGCAAGCCACCCAAGGCTCCGCCCCTGCAGCAGCCAAGAAGCACCCCCGCCATCGACAACCCGCTATGGCCCTCTGGCCACGACAGCAGGCGATCCAACTGCAGCGGTCCGCCCAGCACCTGCGATTCGTCATGGGACTGGGTCGCGGGCGGGCGGGAGGGCGGCAGCAGCTTTTGGACGGGGCCGCAGGCGCATCAGGGAGATAGCACCGGCAGCTGGGCCCTGCGCACGATGCGGCGGTCGCTTTCCTCCGACACCGTCCGCGCTTCCTCAAGTGAGCAGGGGCTCATCGAAGAAGCCAAACGTGCCTCATGGCTGCAGATTGATGCATCTACTGTCCAACACCATGCGGGAGGGCGTCAACACGCACCACCTGTTTGATCATCTGATGGTTCGGCTGTCCTGGCAGACTGCTGTTGCATTGAGGTTTACACGATCAGCCCAACCGCACAACACGATCAAAGGAACTGAGCTTTGGTCTGCAAGCTCTACATACTTTGCTCTACAGTGCCGACGATGGGGTTCATGCCGCGGCAGCGCGACCCCTCGCTGTTCGGCGTGACTGATAAGCGTCGCCCGATGCCCGTCAGGTGCGCTTCTGCTGCCAGCAGCGTCAGGAAGCTGAATCCTTCAGATGTCGCCGGCATCCTCTCGCTCCCCCTCGGTGCACGAGCTTGTAGGATTTGCGCTGCATGAAACATGTTGCAAGACCTCCACCTACTCGTACCCCTGACAATGTTATTCTGCAGAGGCAAGGCCTTGTCGCATCAGGCGTGGTGCGATGTCACCTTTGGGCTGAATTACCTTGTCTGCGTCTGCAGGGAGACGCGCCGCATCAGGGCAGCGACTCTGGCAGGCGTGTCCCTCATCAACCAGTACATGGTGCGCGTCTGCCGCCTCTGCCTCATGCGCCGCTGCCTCAGGCTTCCGCACCACACCACGGCTGTGTATTCCTGGTGTCTCCAGACATATGATTTAAGCCTTGAACGAGGAAAGAGCACCAACCGAGATGGCGATTCAGAGCCGCTACTCGGATCTGGCAGGTGATGAGTTACCTGGGGGAGGGCAGCAGCGGCCGCGTGTACCTGTGCATGGACATCCACGACAGCCGCCTGTACGCCGTCAAGGTGTGAGTACACGCATGCACCAACAAGACACATGCATGTTGCAGAACACTTGTTGGAATGCCGCCGCCCGTCTTGCACATGGCAGACGCAGCCAACGCCACGCCGCTGCCCCGCGGGTGCCAGCGATTCATGCAGACAGCTTCCTATTGGTCTGAGACTGCTTCTGGTTTCTGCAGGTGCTGCTGAAGGACGAGCTGACCTGGCGGCACCGGCTGGCGTCAGCCGGCTCGGATGGCCTGGCGGACCTGCGCCGCGAGATCGCCGTCATGCGCACGCTGCGCCACCGCAACATCGTCAGCCTGCGCGAGGTGACCACTGTGGACGGTGCAATATGTAGCAGGTCGGGAGCCTCGAGCGCAAACGAATAGACATATTGTGCCTCTCAAGGCCTGCCACGACTGCAGCACCAACTCCGCAACCACGCCCGGACAACAACGGATGCTACGGAACCTAGCTCACATGCTATTCATAACTTCGGCGCCTCGTCACCGAATGCGGGTGGTAGAGGAGAAGGGCCAGATGCTGCCGGTGCTGGAGTGCATGAGGGCGGCCCGTGCTCAGTCCCGCGGCGGCGCTGGCACAACGTGATGCTTCAAAATCTTCACTGACTCAGTACAAGTCTTATCTTCACAGTCTGTTCATGTTCGTTGCCGCAGGTGGTGGAGGACGAGCACCAGATCCTGCTGGTGCTGGAGTACATGGAAGGCGGCCCCGTGCTGAGCCGCGCGGCGCTGAGCGCCGGCGTCCGGCTGCCGGAGGAGCTCGCCCGCTCCTACTTCCGCGACATGTGCAAGGTGATTGCCCATGCCCACTTCCGCAACGTGGGCAAGGAGCTTACGCAGCCGCCGCTCCATCTCAAGAAACAATTTTGAATGTCGATTCTTGGATTTATTCGGCGCCCGGCGCCCGGCGCCCGGCGCCCGGCTGCCGGAGGAGCTCGCCCGCTCCTCTTCCCACGACATGTGCAAGGTGCTTCCGCGGGCAACAGTTTGCCATGCTCCCGAACCACCTGCGCCCCTTGCTAGGTGTGATTGTCTTTTAGCTTACCTGAAACTCCGTTGTGACGATGCTGCTGGCGCTGCTGTATGCAGTGTTTATTTGCCCTACAGGACTAGCGAGCGCACAGCAACGCCAGAAGCAGAACCTAAGATCTCAATCTCTAAACCCTAATACCGCAGGCGGTGGACTATCTGCACCACAGGAAGGTGATGCACGGCGACATCAAGCCCGACAACATCCTCATGTCCGCCAGCGGCGCCGTCGCCGGTGCGTCGCAGGGTGGCTTGACAGCAGCCGCCATGCTGCGCCCGCCGCATTGAAAATCCTTCATGTCAGGACGGCATGTTGCTCTCAGCACTGTTCCAGCAGGAACTCCCAGGAGCGGAATCTGCTTGTTCTCGATGACAAAGTCTTCAACGGTCGCGCTGACAGCGTCTCAACCTGCAATCCGTGTAGTGAGCGACTTTGGGTGTGCTATGCGCGGCGGCGGCGTGCAGACACGCTCGTCAGGGACGCCCGCCTTCCTGGCGCCCGAGATGATGGTCCCCAACGCCCGTTACAGGTGCGCAACGGCATCCGGCAGCCTGCACATACACATTCAGGGCGACTTGTGTTCTTTTCATAGTTGGTTTGGACTCTTTCGTGCATGAATGATCGCCGCCTGCCACTGGCTCTGCCAGTGCAGGGCTCGCCGCCGCTGGTGGGGACTAGAAATACACACTCGGCATGTTTAATGCATGCCAACAGACCATCAGCTCACCAGGTGCACTAGGCGTTGGTGACCTGGTTACATGTGTGCGCGCGTCAGGGGGCGCCCCACAGACATCTACGCCCTGGGCGCCTGCCTTCATACCTTCGTGTTCGGCAGGATTCCGGTATGGCTGTTGATCCTGTAGGACCTCTCATTCTGAAGGTGTCTGAGAGTACATATTGCCGGGGTTGCTGCCGATGTCTGGTACGCCTCCTGTGATAGTCGATGAGGTGTGGCAACCGATGCCGGCCGCATAACTGGTGATCAACAATACACAAACGTACACCACCTGTGTGTAAGAACGCTTGCAGTTCACGGCGGACTCGATCTCGGAGCTCTTCCGCGTCGTGCGCAGCCAGCCGCTGGAGTTTCGGGCGGACTCGCTTGCCTCGCCGACGCTGCGGGACCTGCTCGCCCGCATGCTCGACAAGGTGCTGCTGTTGTTTCCTCGTGACATGCGGCACGCGCTTCCATGCGCCTTTGAAAGTTGTTGTTGCACTCACCTATCACAGCACACAATCACAGCACAGGAATCACGCAAAATGGCGTTTTGGCTTCACTGCGCACACGGCCGCAGCACACGTCAGAGGCTGCCTGGCAAAAGGCATTATCGTCCGCCCTCCTGTTCACTTACATAACCTTGCGGGACCTCAGGACCTGACTGCCGCTCAAGGCCCTCATGGCGCACCCCCGAGTGATGTGCGGCGGCGCCACGCCGCTGCACATCGCACGGACTTCATCACCTTTTGTTTTTCCAACCTCTTTGTTAGGTCTCTTTCCAACATGGTCGCGCAGGACCCCAGGACACGCATCCCGCTCAAGGCCGTCATGGCGCATCCGTGGGTGACCTGCGGCGGCGCCGCGGCGATGCGCACCGTCCGAGACATGATGGATGAGGCGGCGCCTGCGGGCCCGACGGTGCTATTCCCTGCTTCCTACTGTTGCCTGGCATTACCCGCTCCCAAACTGCAGTTTGGACAACGGATTGGTTCTGCAGCACTGCAGCACCTTGTCAAAGACTACCAGGAGAGCCGTCGTATTGAGAACAAGCAATTTGCAATTTGGTGAGCACTCGTTCGCGGCACGTAGGTGTTGCCGCCCGGTGGCGGCGACGGCGGCGGCAGGTCGAGCAGCGGCAACGGCTCCGGCGGCAGCCGGCTGCCGGACCTGATGCAGACCATGAACGTATGTGACGTGCTGCCCCAGGTGAGCGCTTTATTCTGCTGTTTCTGGTCAGCAGTTCTGCAAGCAGCCGCACCCTGCCTGGTCGCCTCAAGCTTCGTCGGCGACGGTCGCTGCAGCAGAGGCTGCCGGCGTCGCTGCCGGGGTCGGCGGCGCCAGAGATTTCCATGCCCTGTAAATTGTCGCTGCCGAGCTCCCTTGAGGGTCTGCAAGGCTTTGGCATACGGTCTTCGTCTACAAACAACTGCACAGCACTTTCCACTTCCGCGCAGGACTTTCTGCCGCTGCTGCTGCCGGCGGAGGTGCGGGTGCGCGCCTTCCAGCCCGGCGAGTACCTCATGTTCCAGGATGACCCCGGTGCGCGATCGAATCAGGTCAACTTGAATACAATGAGGTTGAAACGCTGGCACTGAATGTTGAAGAATGAAATGCGGGTCACACACAGCCCTCCGCCGAGAATGCCTCAGAAGGAGAATGGCTTTCTGCCAGCAGCCTGGTCCGACTACTCACGGCTGGAGACACAGTGCCAGCTGGATGCGCCTCGCGATCCTGGCCTTGCGCAGCCAATGTGCTGCTGTCAGAGCTGTCCTGCAGCACAGCATCGCGCGCGACCGTGACGACAAGATTTGTGAAACATTGGCCTGTGTCCTGTGCTGCAGCGGACTGCGCAATGTTCATCCTGGAGGGCGAGGCAGAAGTGCTGCTGTGGGTGCCCCGCCCCCACAGCGACGGTGACAGCGGCGGAACGGAAGACGGCGCGTTCGCGCCGGCGGCGCCGCTGTGCGGCGGCCGCGACGCCAGCCCCATCGACGCCGGCGCCCGCTCACAGGTGCGATCCTCCAGATCAATCCTGCTCTGGGGCAAGCAGCTCCTGAGGGGAGATCATATTTCTGTTGTAGGCTGCTGTGCTTTCCGTGCTTTCAGTGATTCCAGTGCTTTCAGTGCTTCCATCGCTCCGTCTGCCAGTGTTCTTGTGTCTCTGCGCAGCGTTCCGCGCCCGACACAGCCGAGCGGCTGCATTCCGCGGGCGGCGGCATCGCGGCGCCGCCAATCGCCAGCATCCCGCCCGGCCTCACGCATGTGAGACTTTTCGAAAGTCTGGACTTGCGTTATTTTGCGGGCAGGTCAGCTGCCGGCCTGTGTCACTGTGCGCAATAGCTGTATCGCATGCATTTGTATCTGTCTCTTCGTCATGTGGTCCTCAGCAAGCCCACTGCTTGGCGCTTGAGAAGGCAGCTGCTTGCCGATCTGAGCGTGAAGGCGCTTGTGCACCTCCTGCAAGTGGAGGCGGAGAAAGCAAATACACAACAAACCCTGAAGACAACCTGATATCCATCTCCTACAACAGGAGGTGCTGAAGGCGCGCGAGTACACATCCAGCTTGCTGCGCGGGCCGCGCGAGTTCCTCGTTGCGGTGCGCGGCCCGGGGCAGACCGTCGGCGAGATGGCACTGCTGGAAGCGGCGGAAGCTGGCAGTTCCGACGGCCCGGCGGCGGGCGCCGGCCAGGCTGCAGGCAGCGGCGGCGGCAGCGGCCTCGGCGGCCCAGTCGCCACGGGCGCCGCCGGGAAGGGCAGCAAGCGTGGCGACAAGGGCGGCGGCAAGGGCGGCAGCAGTGAGGGCATCACGCCGATCGGGCGACGGTGCGCCTCGGTGCGGGCGGTGGGAGCCATGTCCGTGGCGGTCATTCCGACGGCGCACTTCCAGCACGTCTGCGTTGCCCACCCCGAGGCATGGTCTTCTACCTGGCGCAATGATGATCCAGTCTACAGGTTCAGCGGTGTGGTGACCCTTTAAGCTGAGCTGTGGGGCCATCGCTGGCAGCCTTTTCCAGAACATTTTCTGAGAGTCCCAGCAAGCTGCTTAAGAAATGCGACCTGCAGGCAGTAGAGGCTGCTCCTGTGCAGCTGCACCGCTTGCCTCGTAAAAGGCGCTACATGTGGTTAAGTAGTGTGGTTAAGTATAACTAGCCACTATAACTAGCCACTCAGCTCCATTTCCATGCAGACAGGTAACGCAGCAGGAGCATGTTGGTAAGAACCCAGAGATGCAGGGTGCAGCAGGGCCCACCGCCTTGTCAACCGTTCGCACTGTGTAGCCTCCGCTGCCGCAGGTGCTGCGGCAGGTGCAGGACCCGGCGGTCTTGATACAGTGCTGGAGGCGTTGATGCGGCTGACTGCCATGCCTTTCCATGCCAATGACATGCCGCTGTCAACATTCTGCGTCTGTGCAACGCAGGTGCGGCAGCAGCTGCAGGAGGCGGCCTGGGTGCGGTGGCCGGAAAAACCGGTGCTGGAGGCGCTGACGCGGCTTGGACGCAGGATTTCTCACAACAATTACCATGTTCACGCCTGTGCGCATGCCGCAATACAGGTGCGGCAGCAGGTGCAGGAGGCGGCGTGGGTGCGGCGATCCGAGAACACGGTGCTGGAGGCACTGACGCGGCTCGCGAACCTGCACGAGGCGCTGCGGGCGGCGCTGTGCAACCAGGCGGCGGCGGGCCGCGGCCGGCACGGCCGCTCCATGGACGTGCCCCGCTGGCAGATCTGAAATGCTGCTTGGAAGCTGGGAGCCGTGCTTGCAGATCTGACATGACAGCCTGCACCTTTGATTTTGTTGCGCTCATGATGATCTGAAACGCTTGCGAGCTGGGAACCGCGTAGGCCGGTCGGTGCAGCATGGCGCGGCGACCGCACAGCCAGATGGCAGCGGGATTGTGATGTAGTGGCAGGCTGCCCGGTGGTACAGGCGACTCTTAGCGAAAGCACCACAACTACTGCGGGGCGGTGCTGGTGGCGCGCTGAACAGAAATTGGCGGGGGCGCGCTGCATTAGTGAGATTTGCTGACTGGGCTGGATCATTGGTCACGATCAGGACGTGCTTCATCAGTATTTTGGCTACGATGCCCTACAGACAAGACCTGCTGCTTTGTGTGCGTGAGATGAGCATGGCGAGGAGCATGGCGATGTTGGACTTCTTTTCACAGCAAGTAATTTTTGGAAGCCCCACAACGTGCTCTGCAATACCACTCTGAGACCGTTATCCGTTCTTTCACTCGGCCGCATCTCACCAGACGGGCGCAAGTGGCATTGCAGAGTGCACCACACACACACAATCAAGTCTCGATTTTCTTTAGGTAATAGAACCAGGACTCCAGTGCTATTAGCTCACTGGCGACCAAACGCGGCATGTAAGCCCAACACTAAACGTGCTCAGTGCACAGCGCTGTGTTGCCGCTGGCTGCGCCGAGTTCTGCAAAAATGTGGCCAGCCCAGGGAATTTGCGCCCTCTCAGAGCTTGCGCTGCAACAGGTTCAGGATGCCCTGCACGACATCACGTGCCACGATGTCACAGACGGTTTCGTTGTACGCAGCGCCATATCATTTGGTTAGACAAGACTCTTGAGTGACTGAGCGCCATGCCGGATGTGCCACAGTGAAGGAGTTGCTAAGCTGACCTGGGGGCCGACGAGGATCTCGTTGGTGAAGCTCAGGAACGCGAACCAAATGATGGGCGCAATGTCGACGCCGCCGACCGGCGGGATCAGCTTCCGAGTGGGACCCAGCACCGGCTCCGTCGGCAGCACGGCGACCGACCACGGCAGCTTTTTGCTGTTCACCTGCAGATACAGATGAGTTCAGTTGAAGTGGACATGCCGGCATTGTCCTCAAGAAGCGTCACAGCGCAGCGCTCGCGCCGGGCCAGCAGCAACATGGCAATCGTGCCCTCAGCACATTCCCGCTGCTGGCTCGCACAGGCGAGCATAGGAACTGCCATCATGTAGGTTCAAAGCACATGTCACATGGTGCTGCAGATGGTCCCGCACAGGAACATCAAGTGCTACAGGGTGATGGCTGTAGGCAGGACGATGCCAACCCTTACTGGCGCAGCTCGGCGGCAGCAGCAGGTTCTTGCAGAGTGAATGAGGCGCTGTGCATCATGTGGCCACATGCAATGACACTACATGACAGGCCCACCTGCGGGTACCAGCTCAGCACGATACGCACGATCATAAGCAGCTGCGCAACGGCCAGCAGCGGCTGCACCACGCGGGCGATGGCTCCTGCTGTTTTGGCGTCCAAATCCGCGAGCTCATACAGCGCCGTTGCCTGCGGCAGCTCTAAATGCGCCCAGGCTGCGCCCGGCTGTAGCAAAGCCGATGCTGTCGGTATGAGGGCCGCCAAGGCTGCTGGTGCGCCATTGGGCTGCGCCGGCTGCTGAGGGGGCTCTGTTCCGGCGGCGCGAGCTGCGCCGCCGTCTGGAAGGCTGCATGACATGCGCAGCGGCCGTCTGGCGCCGGTGCAGCGCTGCCGCGCCGTGAAGGGCATGCAGGGCCGGCTGGAGCGAAGCATCAGCGCGCTGGACTGCATGTTGGGGACTGCACCTCAGCTGCACCAGTGCCCTTTATAACTCGCGCTGGGTGAAACGGTGCGAACGTGGCAGGGAGCGATGTGGCGATATGAGATGATAACAGCACTTCCAAAAGACGTAAATGCGACTGTGAATCGGCACAGGCGCGGCCCACGACAAGAATTTGCGTTCCCACTTGAATTTCCCGCCACTTGAATTTCCCGCGTAAAAAGCGAGCTGCGTCGAAGCCATGATCGGCGATCGCGTTCTGCAGATCGGCCAGACAACTCATTTGCAGTGTGTGACTGACTTCAGTTGACAGTCTACACGCAGATTGCTGATCCTGCAGACGTGCGACAAGCATGCTCGCTGGTGGCTCCACAAGGTGTGGCGTGGCACAACTGCATGCGCCATGTTTGAGCCATCATGCGGTGGTGGAGTGCCATCATCTGAATAAGGACGTTTCATATGATGTTGTGCACGTAATGCATTGATCCAGCTCTGGACCAGATCAAAGTCACGTTTTCTGAAGGGTGCACATGGCGCTGTGCAGCACTGTTACGGCACACGCTTTCGCGGTACTGCGATCATCGCACAAGGTGTCTTGCGCAGCTCCCTTCAGACCCGCCCTCCGGGCCACCACTCGCAGGTGCGATATTGCACTTTGGCATCTGCTGCACCCCTCAGGCACGCCCACTTCCCTACCCGAATCACCGAACAGCCTCGCATGGCGCCACAGGTCTCACACGTCAGCAACGAGAGCCAGCGGCGAGCCCGAGTCCGGGCTCTCCTTTTCCCGTCGCGCGGCCCTTGCTAGTGCGGCGGCGACGGCAGTGCTGCTCCCTTCCAGGTGTCCACACCTTAAGCCGGCCTGGGCCCGTGGCTGACGGGCTGCATTGGCTGACCGAACAGGCCGCTGCCCGCATGAGGCAGAGGTCGCGCGGCATGACGCCCACACAGATCGCGATCCGCGCTGTCTTGGCCGCCGGCGCCCTTGCCGCGTGCCTCAAATTGCTGCACCGGTGCTGCTTGTTTGCTGGATCTGTCGACATCCACAGCCGGAGGGGCTGCACTCAGTTAGATTTGACTGCGTTTGCTTGGCAGTGCGCCAGTCGAGTGATGCTTGGAACCTGCATCACACATGTCGGAGCGCCTGCAGTCCGTGACCTGCACATGTATCACACCACCTGTGCACGAGGGACAGGCACTCTGACATTTGCATCTCCAGTATGATGACCAGACGACGAGTGGAGATTGACCCTTCTAGTTAGCCACGCCATTCAAGTCCCCAATGTTTGTTGCGTGCAGCTCGAGCCGCAGCATGGCGTCGGCGTCGGGCGGCTGGCTAGCGGAGGACGAGCGCAAGATGCTGCACGCGGTGTACCGCGTCGGCGACCTGGAGAAGACGGAGGAGTACTACACCAAGCACCTGGGCATGAAGCGGCTGCGCTACCGGGACCAGCCAGACGTGAGTGTCCGCTCCCCTGTTTATCCAATAACGTCTGCCTGGCCTCCCGGTCATCCTGAACCGTTCGGTGGACGGGAACAGGAGGCTGCACACTGCAACAACCTGTGATGCGATGGCCGTTTTTCTACGTACTTGCTTGTCTCTTTCACTCTCTCCTCAACAGCATGTGCGCCCTGCCGCAGGACAAGTACACCAACCTTTTCCTGGGTTTTGGCCTGGAGGACCAGGGCTGCTTCAGCCTGAAACTGATGTACACTCAAACCAAGAACAAATTCTGTCTCTTTTTCGTACCGCTGATCATTGCTAATATTACGCTCTTTGCAGGACAAGTATACCAACCTGTTTCTGGGCTTTGGCCCCGAGGACCAGGGCTATTTCAGCCTGGAGCTGACGTACAACTACGGGAAGGACTCGTACGACCTGGGCAACCAGTTCGGGCACTTTGCGCTGGCGGTGCCCGACGTGTACAAGGCCGTGGAGAAAATCAAGGCCGACGGTGGGGTCCCGTGTCATCTTGGTGCATGAGAGCCTTGCCCAAATCAGGTTTGATGTTATGCAGAAGCTCCGCCACACGCCGTGGACGGCAGCTCAGGAATTGCGCAGCATCCTTGCTGCTAGCAACCAAAGCCGTGCACACATAGATCTGAGCTCAGCATGTCTGAGCCCACACACCACTCGTTGTGTGCAAGCCTTAATGATCAATGCGGTCAATTGCTGCGCAGGTGGCAAGGTGACGCGGGATGCGGGGCCGGTGAAGGGCGCCACCTCCGAGATTGCCTTCATCGAGGTGCGCGCATGTGGGCGTTGCTGCATCGCAGTCACCCAGAATAGCTTGCTCTCGTGTCTCCAGTCACAGTACGATGTTGCAGTGCTTGGTCCAGAGTGCTGTTGTCCAATGTTGTTGTGTCTCAGCTGATGAGCTGCTGATCCACAGGACCCGACGGGCTACAAGTGGGAGCTCATCCAGCGGCCAGAACACAAGAAGGACCCCATCCTGCATGTGAGTATTCTTGGCATTCTCTTCACCTTTGTGCATGAATCACCTCCCAGGGGATACTGCCGCGGGAGCCAGACGCTTGCTATCTGAAAGTCGTATGCAGCGGGATCTGGCGGTGTGCCACAGCCCGCCACCTATGCGTCGCGGCTGTTGCTGCGCTGCACTGTTTGTGCTTTAAGTAGAGCTCCTGAAAGGCAAGTTGACTGCACCGCGCAGATGATGTTCTGCGTGACGGACTCGGACAAGACGTATCCCAGTTGGGCATGCAATTCGTACTTGCATTTCCCATAAACGTTTGATCACCTGCAAGTTATCCAATGCAGATGATGTTCCGGGTGACGGACCTGGACAAGTCCATCCAGTACTACACCGAGGCGCTGGGCATGAAGCACCTGCGCACCCGCGAGAACGAGAAGGTGCACGATTCTGCGCTCCCGCTCACCTTAATCAACCCGTGGAGTGCCCTGTCCGCTTGCAGAGCACCTGTTGACAGCGCTGAGCAATGTCTCCCTCTGCAAAGCGATGTGAAAGCTCTGTCGGTACGGCTGCTGAGGAGACTGGGTTTCGGTCGGCGCAGGGCCGGTACACGCTCGCGTTCCTGGGTGCGTCTCCACTGCTTCATTTGCGCCAGCATCGTGGCTGAGAAGAATTAGTGCCCATGATGTTGTCCAAAATTTTTAGGTGCTTCGAAGTTCTGCTGTGGCCCCCAGCTTTGCTCTGTCGTCTGACACCCGCCATTCTAAACGCAGGGTATGACAACGACGAAGAGAGCGTCCAGGTGACTCTTCTGTTGGTCCGTCTCTTGCCCACGAAGCGGAAGAAACAGCAGATCTGTCGACATATTTTGCCAAAAGAATATCGTGAAGACTTCCGCTAACCCCTCGCCGGTGCGGTCCCATTTTCACATTGGCGCTTTTCTGCAATCGCAGATTGAATTGACATATAACTGGGACCCGCAAGAGTATGTTAAAGGTGATGCGTACGCCCAGATCGCCATCAGCACCACGGTGAGTGTATACCAGCAAGGGCGCTGCTGACTGTACCGATGCCTGCACATGCTGCACTCGGCATACCGCACTCAGTTGAAGTTGCCTATGTGCCTTCGTGCAGCCATGCCACGAGTGGCATCATCCACTACTACATGAATGTGTGTTCCACAACCTACTTGGTCTCGGTTTGCAGGACGTATACAAGACGCAGGAGCAAATCAAGGCGGCGGGCGGCAAGATCACCAAGGAGGCGGGCCCGCTCCCCGGCCTGGGTGCGCCGCCTTATCTGCACAGCTTGTCACGTCATGAACGAAGCAGATGCCCGAAGAAGATGAGAAATAACCAAATACTAGTGCCGCGGTGCAAATTTGACTAAGAAACTTGCACCTCCACGCAGGCACGAAAATCCTGGCGACGGTGGACCCAGATGGATTCAAAACCGTCTTCGTCGACTACCAGGTGTGTTGCTGCAGCATTTGCATCGAGGCTTGAGGCGCTTGGTCCGTCTCACTTTGTTTGGGAAGTAGAGGGCACAATTGCTTGGATTGCCAACGAGCCCTGTGCACGGCGATTCATTAGGATTTAGGATTGACGGCCCTTGCAACACATTTTCGTCCCTCATCCCTTGCAGGACCTGCTGGCAGAGCTGAAGTAGACCGGGGTGTGGCTTCAGCATGCGGGGACCATGCAATCTCCGCAACAATTGTTTCTGATCGATCCACCTGTTCAGAAGGTTTTGACATGTTTTGACGGATCAGCGTCTTCACAGCAGACAGGTGTGACGAGAGCTTAGCACTGTACTCTAAAGCAGCGAGCCACAATTGCGATGCTGATGTTGTAACAATGCATTCCAACGACAACGAGGCACTGTCTAACAACAGACTTGGTCACGAATAAGTGGCTTAGTGAATGTGGATGCGGTCATGTGCGCGTCTGCCCGTCAAGATGTCAATGCGGCTGAGATCATGCTGTCACGGCGGCGATCCGTCCGGTGGCTGCTGCCCCTGCAACGCCCAGAAGCCTGGATTCTCCAGCATCTTCTCGTCCGGCTGCTTTCCCGACTCAAAGAACTCGAAGGACGCAGCGGTGCAGTCGGAGATGCCCTGGTGGTCTGCAGCATCCAAGTGTATACTCTCGATGACGTTGTAGTGCATCTTGAAGTCTGGTCATTCGAGAGGATGCAGCTCATGGAGGCTAGGAGGCAAGCGGTGTCCGTCATGCATTTGGCAGAGGTGCGCTGGTGCCGCCTGCTGCAATTAGCGCAAGACTCCAGCAGTCACATCGCTGCAGAGCCCAGCACAGATTGGCAGCAGGAAGGACCAGCGGGCCAAAGACAGGAATACGCACTCGAGTAGGCCCAGTTGAGCTCCTCGAAGATGGACGAGACATACTTCTCAAGCCGTACGGTGTTGGCGTACGGCACCTGCTCCCGCAGCACCGCCTGCCACCGCTTGTCCGACTTCCTGCAGGGACCACACGCGGCAAACTCCATTAACCACTTGGCTTTAGCCAACTCAATCAGCCTGTGTCGTTTCCAGCAGCAGCAGCTGCAGCAGCAGCAGCCGCCGCCGCTCATGAGGATGCCACCTGACTCACGTGCGCCTCTGCGGCCATCCTGGCAAGGATGTTCCACACGTTGACGGGGACTGGAGGTGTGCAGCAAAACGCAGCCGCGCACCTGGGGTCGCGGGGCAGGTAGCCGTGCTCATCCAGCACTCCGTGGATCTTCAGTGCGTCGTACAGCTGCGCTGACACTGTGGCATTGATCTCTTCTACCCGCCGCGCAAAGAAGTCCGGCGTCAGCGGCGTAGGATCCGCCGCCAGCAGGGCATAATGCACGCCCTGCATAATGGCATGGAAGAAATGGGTTTGCTAAGCTTCCGGAAACCAGAGATCATTGAGCTGCACAAAGGACTGCAGCGTCAGCGGTATGGGATGCGCCGCCAGCAGCGCATACTGCACGCCCTGCGAAGGAGGAAGCGTAACAGTCCGAATTGTGATTCACATTGACTCGATTTCATCAGGCAGCATGAGCTTTCAAGCTGCATGGAATCTCATCAAGGAGCATGGGATCCGCCACCAAGCACACTGCATGCTCTGAAAGCGAGGCAGGCAGGAATCTGGTCGGCTTGGAGACAGTTGGGCTGCGTCCAGCGGCTTTGGAGATGCACCCGCATGCCAGCTCGGATGTTGCTGCAGCTTCCAGCGGTAGGAAGCGGCATGGAGGCAGCCTGGGCCTCGAGCGCACAAATGACCGCCATGCGTGCAGCAAAAGCGCTGCGGTGGTCGGGTCGCGCCTCTCCCGGCACCCATGGATCTTCACTCTATATACTGAGCTGTGAAGGATGATGCAATCATTGAACGCAAGCCAGGGCTGCCCACCTTGGCTTTGAGGGCGCCTGTGTAGTCTATGGCGCGCTGCTGCGCCACCGGGTCCCGCCGATTGTACGCGTACACCACCTGCACGGAAACACAGGATCGACATGACATCAACTGATCCAGTCAACACAGAAGACGAGGACACCATCCGCGTCCAGAGCACTCCGCGCATCAACGTTTCAAGCCTTAGCCTCAACGTTTCAAGTCTTAGCAGCCTGCAACCTGCCGCTCCCTGCAGGCAACGGGAGGCTGGGCGCGGGGCGCGATAGCGATGGCAGACTTGGGCCTCAGTCTTTGAACATCTTGTTTGAGCGCACCTTGGGATAGGGCCACGCCTCGCCGGTGGCCGGGTCTTTGGGATCCGCATCCAGCTCCTCCCCCTTCACCGACTTGAGCTGCACCATGATGCCCTGCGGCACAGGAAAAGGCTGTTTGGAAAAGTGCGAGTCCGTCAACATGACAATAGTCTTGGTGGAACAGCAGTGGAACACAATGCAAGGTGATTCCCGCAGAGGGAGCCTTCGGCATGCTAGTAGTCCTGCACACCCTGTTTCACCGGTGAAAGCGTGAAACAGACATTCATCGGTGAAGCAGGACGTGCAGGACTGCTGACACGGTTGCCAGAAGCCTGGCACAGCGGTGAAACAGCAGTGAAACAGCAGCAAACGGGTCTGGAGGACTATGTGGTCAGTGGTGTGTTCGCTGTGTCCGCTGTGAACCAGCGGTGAACCAGTCTGCTTGCGCGACGGCACACCTCCATGCACAGGTAGTGGGGGAGGCCACCACAAGGGTGCCGCCGGCGGAGCCGCCCCTCCTATTCAATCGTACTGTACACTGCTAAACGTTTCGATGTCTTCAAGCCGTGCGGAGGTAGTAGGGCAGCCGCAAAGGTGCCGCCGGCAGAGCCGCCCCTGCTTTTAAATGAAAGAGTGATTGTGATGGCTGCGACAGTTCCCATAGATAGCGCGCACCTCCATGCGGAGGTAGTAGGGCAGGCGCGCGGCAAAAGTGCCGCCGGCGGAGCCGCCCCATGCATACAGCGGCAGCCCCTGCCACCCCTCCCGCTCCACCAGCAGCTTCACCGTCTTCAGCGTCTGCAGACCGGGAAGCGAAACTGTGAAGTTGCAAATTCTATGGTTGTGTTTTCTGCCGTGACGCATTTGTCGGCAAAGGATCCAGCTGCATCCTGTGAACAGAACGAACTATCCGAATGCAGCCTGGGTCAGTTGCAAGCGCTGAGGGCATGCCGGCAGGGGGTGCTGCAGGGTAGGAGGTGTTTTATAGGGTAATTTGGAGGGTATAGGGGCGCACGCTTTTCATATCGGTGTTCACATTCGGCGGCGTCAGGTTGGCCCAGCACCTGCGGGGCGAGACGACCGCCAGTTGATTGCAGCAATGTCATGATGGAGCCGGCAGATGCCCATGAGACCCGTTAGCTTGCGAGCACTCAGCAACGTAAAGCACGATCAGATCAGGAGAGCATTGCAAAGCATTGCAGTTCTTTCGCGGGCTCAGATTCTATGTGCCCCAAAAGTCGAGGCATGAAGCGACACCTCGTCTTGCTGCACTGCCGCACCACGCTCAGCACGTGACGTTCAAAACATGTTCTACCTCAATAGATTGCGCAGAAACCTGGTCTGGTTGATCTGAGTCTGATCGGCTCACCTCATCTTGGTGCGCTGCTGCAACACGCTCAGCGCGATGGCAACGTGACCGTTCAAATTGTGCTCTGCCTCAAAAGATTGCGCAAAACCTGGTGGTCCCCAGTTTGATCGGCTCACCTCATCTTGGTGCGCTGCTGCACCACACTCAGCGCGATGGTGACGTGGCCGCGGTCGATGGCCGCCTTCACGATCGCCTTCTCCTCCGGCAGCCCTGCAAAAATGGTATAGCAGTTGACATTTAAAGCAATATGAGATGAGATATCTCAAATGGCCCTGAGCGCTCGTCAGGCAAAAGGAAGCAAACGGATAGACAAATGCAAGGCACAATGCAAGGCAAGAAGCTCACTCGGCTGAGCAGGGCACATGGCGACCTTGAGCCTGCTGCCCAAGCAAATCACTTAAGGTTTATCAGTCAAGAGCATTCGATGGGACCGCACGCGCACCGAGGCAGTCTTTGCAGGCGGGCTGCGCGTCCCACCAGCCGTCGGCGCCATGGTTGCAGCCATTGAGCGCCAAGAAAATGCCGCGCGCCTTGCCGCGAGGCTTTTCCCAGATAACCTCCTGGTCGTCCACCCACTGCGCATGTGGACGACAACATATTTCCAGCATTTGATGAAGGCGAAGACAGTACTTGGTCTGGTACATGCCGCGCCCCTCACCAATTACCTCGTGGCCATGCCCTCAACTGTCCAGCAGGCATTCGCATCAATTCGGTGGCTGAGTCTGCAGCACCTCTCTGACGGGTGGCAGACGGCCCTCTGCTGGTGCCTCCGCCGCCTGCTGCTCGCCAGCAGCGTCCCCAATTTCCGGCTGCTCCACCTGTGTCTCTGCCGCTTGCTGCTCGTCAACAGCATCCCCAGTCTCCGGCTGCTGCAGCTGCTGCTCTGCGGACTCACCGCCGCTGCCGTCCGCTTGGCCGTCCGGCTGCTGCGGCTGCTGCTCTTCTGCAGGCTTGCCGCTGCCATCTGGCTGCTGCTGAGCTGTCGGGTCTGGCTGTGCGCCCTCGGCCTGCCGCTGCTCAGCTGGCGCTGCTGCTTCCAGCCCTGCCGACTCAGCGCCGGCGGCGGCGCTGGCGGCTGTCTGCGCCGGCAGCTGCTGAGACTGCGGGTCGTGCTGCGCATCTGCGTCTGGCTGTGTGCCTTGCGGTGGCTGCTGCTCGGCTGACGTGCCCTCATCTGCTTGCTGCGCATCCGCATCCGGCTGTGTGCCTTCCGCCGGCTGCTGCTCGGCCAGCGCGCCCTCGTTCGCTTGCTGCCCTGCCGGCTCAGCGTCGGTGTCGGCGCCGGTGCTTTCCTCTGGCTGTGCAACCGGCTGCCGGTCATCTGCCGCCACAGCCTGCTGTTCTGTTGGCTGCTGCTCCGCCAGCGCAGCATCGGGCTGCAGCTGCTCTTTCTGCTGCTCCTCAAATCGCTGCTGCTCTGCCTGCGAGGCTGAGCCCGCTGGTGTGGCTGCCGGCTGTTCTGACGCCTGCTCTTGTGGCCGCTCTGCTGTCTGCTCATCTGGCGCGCCAGGCTGCGGCTGCTGCGGCTGGCTGTCCACCTCAGCTTTCTGTGGCTGGCCGGGGGCCGTCTGCGCTGTCCCAGCAGCCTCATTTGCCGGCGCCGCATTTGATAGCGAGTCCGCCGTCGCCTCCTCACCTCCGCCGGTGCCGCCGGCGGGATGCGTCTGGATGCCGCCGGCTGTCTCGCCAAAGTCTGCGGCGGCGTCCAGATCCGGCGACAGCTGCGTCGGCAGCGGGCTGCCGGCGCGAGACTTGCGCGAGCCAAAGAGCCCCGGCGGGTAGCCTTTGGACACCCAGCGGGTGGGGTGCAGGTCGCAGATGACAGACGGCAGCACCGTCGCGCCGTCGCACCATGGTGAGCCGGCGCCCAGGACCTTGTTGAAGGCCAGCAGGCATGCCACGGCTGCCACCACGAACGCCGCAGCGGCCACCCAGCGCCCCGTGCGGATGGCCATCAACAGTCCGGGTTGCGCATTATAGTTCTAGGCAGCGATAACAACTACAGGAAACTGTTGTGCACGCCCCTGGCTTGCGCAGCGCCAGGACGTCCGCCTAACAGAACGGGGGAGATCTCGGCAGTGCCAACTTTGGCGACAAGCGAAGAGACTTCGACCGAAGCTGTTGGCACGAGCGTTCTATTGGAGCATAGTCACATGTATGGCTGGACACATACGGCTTTGCAAATTCAGTTTGCCAACCAAAACTTGGTTGAAGCAGGTGGCTGTGCATGTGTGCAGGCGGGGGATGATGCCCAGAGAATCATGCAGTGCGCTGTTAATCCCGTCAGTCCCTTTGCAGTCGTCATCAAGGGGGCACAAGCGATCTGTACATGTGACCGATCGACACAGCTTCACGCCCACACTTCCATTACGCACATCATAGATCGCTTCGAGCAGCCGCAGGCTGCGCTAGCTGCTTGACCCGTTGCTGCTGATTCGGGACCTGCAGATTGTCGGTGTGGCAGACCAAGAAGCGTCTACAATTCAGGTGCAGCCGCGCGATTCGACCCGCCACATCTTGCAGGTGGGCAACATAAGGCTATACATATCAACTGAAGGGCCTGAGATTCCCAAGGGCCTTTTGCCTGGATTTCTACCCGGAAGAGGCGGCGTGATGCCCTCGGTGGGGGTTCCGGAATGATGAATGCATAATTCCCCGTGTCCCGCATGAACCAGTGCCACTCGATTGTCTTGGGAGATACTTGACTGCACCATGCGTTGGTCTGATTGGATCCGCTGACAGCTTTCACCTGCTGAGGCGCCTGATGGGATCTGTATGACCCCTCACAATTCGTGTCGCCCCGGAGGCTTTTCCCAGTTGTCCTTTTGATACATGCATTTCAGTGTCTCAAATGCGCTCCACTTCTTCCGACAACGTTCTTTCGCGAGCTGCACACACCGGGTGCATGCCGAGAAATATCCGGGGTGCAGCGCTGATGCCCGCGTACGGAGCATCCGGACTCGCTCATTTCTGATTTCAGTGCCTCATTCCGACACATACCAGATCCGTGTCAGGTGACGCCGGTCGAGACAGCCAGCCCGGGCAACCCCAAGACGGGTTGTTGGAGGTCGTCCGTACCGATTCATCAGCACCCGCCCTGCTGACTCCGCGACGCAACGCCTGCCCGGCAGCAGCGGTATCAGATGGCGCCTTGGCTGCACCTACTTGCGCCGATCGTCCTGCTGGGGTGCCTGAGTCGAGCGACGGCACAGGTCACGGCTGGCGCTGCTGATGGTAAGCTGTTGCTTGCCTCAGCTTGTATTTCATGTTGTGTTGGCACTGGTGGCACAAGGACATGTGACATCCTTCTTGCTCGAATAAAAGTCTCGTGTTGTGCTGCCTGCAGCCGCCGGGCTGCTGGCGCTGAAGAGCGCCGTCACAAACGCCGCATTCCCCTCCTGGACCGGCACCGCGCCGTGCGGCGCAGCCCCCTGGGCGAACGTCACCTGCAACGGCGGCCGCGTCGTCGCACTGTGCGTCTGCAATTCCCTGCCTGTGTTTGAGCACACTGATGATGATGCGCACTGGAGCGGGCTTGCGGCTTGGCTCTGTTCACGGCAAATCCTGGCGATTGAACTCCAAAACACACGCCGCGTGACAACCTCCACTGCCGTCGTCCTGCAGGGACCTGGGCGGGCTCGGGCTGCAGGGCTCGCTGCCGGATGAACTGGGCGGCATGGACCAGCTGCAGCTGGCGAGCCTGGGCGGCAACGCGTTCACCGGCGTGCTGCCCGCCGCCTGGGGCATGAACGGCGCCTTCCCGCTGCTGGTCTCGCTCGACGTCAACGGCAGCTCCCTGACAGGTGAGAGGACTTGCAATGCAAGAGATGTGGCGAGTCTGAGACGAAAGCCTGTCCCTGCGCCTTCACGTTTTTGCACAGGCCTCAAGCCTGCACTTCTGAATTGCTCAGATGTGGATGCCAGGTGCATTGTCGTCGATTTCCAGTTGATTTCAAGTTCTGAATCGTCTGCCCATGCATCCTGCAGGCGACCTGCCTGCAACCTGGGGCGCCGCGGCCGCGTTCCCCGCGCTGCAGTCCCTCGTGCTCGACGGCAATGCCATCGCCGGCTCCCTGCCGCAGACATGGGGCGGCGCCGGCGCCTTCCCCGTCATGACCACGCTCAGCGTCCGGAACAACGCCCTGGAGGGGGCGCTGCCACCCACCTGGTGCAACGCCGCCAGCAGCCTGCCCACCATCCAGGTACTAAGCCGTAACACTCTAAAACTTAGTCCTCATTGAGCAAAGAGCACTGATGTGCTGCAGAGGTCGATATATCGCAGCTTTGCTTGACGGGGCTGCTGCAAGGAAGGCCTTTGTTGCACAGTATGCTGCTGAAGTCATATGTTTCGTGGGCGGAATGGTTGATGGTCTTTTAACTGCGTCGCAGACGCTGCAGCTGGACAGCAACCAGCTCTCGGGGTCGCTGCCGGACTTTTGGGGCGGCATCGGCTGCCAGCAGATGAGGCGGGTGCCTTGTGTCTATTTGTCTTAAGTCTCAGTGCCCCTTGTGAGCCTGCCCCAGGCTTTATGCAACCTTAGTCATGCGGTCCCATGCTCAAGCTGCAAACACTTGCAACCTTTGGATCCGTTGGACGCCATCGCTGCTACTGTTGCTGCGCTCACACGCTCAGGTCGTTTGCTGATGTTGTCACCACTGCGCCACAGCGCCTCAAATCACATGCTGACATTGTCACACGTGCTACCCCTGCAGGACTATGGACCTGCACAACAACAGCCTGAGCGGCGCGCTGCCGACGAACTGGGCGTCCACCGGCTACTGGCCGGCGCTCGCGTTGCTGGGCCTGGACGGCAACTCGCTGTCCGGCGAGTTCCCCGCGCAGTGGACGGCGCCGACGGCGTTCCCCGCCATGCGCGCAGTCGGCACCGGCATGTGAGTGACACAACAGCCTTGGTGAATTAGGTCGTCTGTTGTTCAAGAAAGGAAGCAGCGGAGAAGCGACGGTCCTTTCCCGCCATGCGCGCAGCCGGCACCGGCATGTGAGTGTGATGATAGAAGATGCGAGCCTACAAATGACCGTTGAAGGTCGCAGAGGTTCCAGAACAGCTGTGATCCAGGCTGCTTGGAATCTGCTCGCAGGAGGATTGCGCAGTGTGACTTCTGCATGATTCATGCTGACGTTGCAACCCCTCTGGCCAGCCTCCTGTCCTGAGGAGGACGTGTTCTGCAATGCAGCATGGTGCAGCCGGGCAACCAGTTGACCGGCGGCGTGCCTACTGACACAAAGTTCCCGGTCCTCGCCATCTCTGCCGACGGCGCCACATCCGCCGTCACCACCCTGGCAGGTACGGGCGGCAGAAATGCCCAACAATACTGTCGATCGGCGCACTGCTGCATTTCTGCACCCATGTTTGCATACTGCGGGTAGCCAGGACATCAACCAGGGACCGGCAACAGCGCATGTGAAACTACTAAGACACTGCATTTGCCGGTCCTTGCAGACACAGCGCCTGCGCCCGCGCCCGCTGAGGCGCCAGCGGCCGCCCCGGAGCCCGCCGCCGATGCCACCGCAGCAAAACCCGCCACCGTGACCGCGATTGTGCGGCTGGCCGGCAGCAGCCTGTGGCCTTTCACGTCGCTGCAGGCGGCGGCCTTCAAGAGCGTCGTGCTGGCCGGCCTCAGCTCCGGGTCTGATGGCGTGACCGTCACCCAGTCACAGCTCACCATTGGCGCCGCAAAGGTGCCTGTTCAATGCCGTCCGTCTCTGCCTTCTGTTGCCATCTCTCATGCCCTTCGCTGCCCTTCGTTTGGAGATGTCACGTGATGTTCTTGTTCAGCTGCATGGACATACATGTTGGTTGGTTCCGAGTCGCCTCATCATCCACTACCGCATGAAGTTTGTGTTTCGCCTGTGCTGCAGCGCTCAACCGGCAGCGTATCACAGTTTTCCAACGTGCAGCAGCCGGGCCGGCGGCTGCTGCAGAGCACCTCCAGCATCGAGGTGAGGCGGCACGTCGTGGCCCAGCAGCATCTGCTGTGATCTGCATTTCTTCACTAGCTTGGCTTTCTGGATGCCGTCATGATGACTGCGTTTTGGTTCAGTCTGGCGTGCCGACCGCGAACGCTCAACCGAATTATCTGGATGAATGTGTTGATGCTCGCCAGCAGGTGCCAGTCTACGTGCTCACCACCGTCGGCGAGGCAGAGGCAGTGAAAGCAACGCTCGCTGCCCTCGTGCGATCCTCGTCGTTCCGCACCCAGCTCGATTCCGCAGGTGCGGCTTGCGGTCAACTAATCAGCGTCCCAGAGTGCTCTTCAGCTGTAGTAATCCTGCGCGGCTGCACTGTGCGAGGCATGCGTTTTGAACCCGTCTCAACTACTGTTGCACGCAGGCTTCAGCTCAACTACTGTTGCGTGCAGGCTTCAGCCTGAACAGTGTGGCACTGGCCAGCATCAGCAGCAGCGAGGGGGACACCGTCCCCCCGCCGGCGGCGCCAGTCGCGGCGGCGGCGCCGGCGTCCAGCAGCGGCAAGAGCGACGCCAGCGTCGGCGCAATCATGGGCGGAGTGCTCGGTGGCCTGGCAGGCCTGGCGCTCATGGGTCAGTGCCTCGGCCGACCATGCGGCCAATCATTTCTAGATTGCTTTTCGCAAGAGCTCTGCCGTTATGAGGCAGGGATGCTTGTGTCATCTGTCATGTGCCACTCTGCAAACTATATTGCGGTGTGGCGTTTCACACAGCCATGCCGCCCGCCGCGCCTTCCGCTTTCATGTAACCTGTTCGTGTCTCTTGTGCAGCGTTGGCGGTGTGGGCATGGCGGCGGCACCGGCAAAACAAGCAGGCGCAATACATCACGCAGCGCATTGTTAAACCCGTCCGACAGGTGAGCTGACGTACATGGTGTCTTTGTCCGAGCTTGGGCTCATGTCTGGAGACGAGCAGCACACAAACTTCATGAAGCACGAGAAACCGGCATGTAGCTTGGATCTGGCTTTGCTGACGGACGACATGTGTTTCTCGATCTGCAGCCGAGCATCAGCGGCGCGGGCATGCCATACCGCAAGAGCACCCTGGCGACCGTGCAGGTGAGCGCTGCTCTGAACAGTCTACGTTTCAAACAGTCCGGACGCTACTAAGCGATGATGATGCTGTGTGCCTCGAACTTTGCGCCCACAAGGTGGTGACTGTGACAGCGGCCATTCAAGGCCAGGCTATGCAATGCAGGGTAGACGAGGCGTAGCTGCAGTGAGGACCCACGCCAGTCGTTCACACCATGCTGAAATTAATGACACCATTGTCGCAGGAGACGTATGGCAGCGAGTGGTGCCCAGCAATGGACGCCGTAAGCACTCACTCAGATTCGCCCTCCAGCCGCAGCGGCCGCATCACCCAGGTGCGTTCACGTTTCTGGCCAAATCCCTATCAAAATCTCTTTTTCGTGCAACTTGTTCCCTCGCCTCATCAGCGCTTGCCTGCAGGCTGTCTGCAGGCCAACAAAGCCTTCAAGGTGACAGAAGCAACGCTGCGCGTTGCAGCCGCTGCTGCTGCAGACTTCCTGGCTGCCACTGCCGGCTCTGGGAGGAGCCGAGTGCCTGCGCTCCAGCGTCTGTTTCCTGATATTGTCTCTTCCGTTGCGCAGGGCTTGTACAGGCAAAACAGCAGCGGCATCTCCCAGGAGGTCAACCTCTTGGTGAGTTCGCAGCCACTTTTCTATCAATCCAGCGCATGTTGCACGACCCGCATCAGTTGACATGCTGTGACAGATCGCCTGCTGCCCTACACTGCACCACACAGCACACGCAGCGATGTGGGCAAGCGCCCAGGAAGCGCAGACGTCATCATAGCTCCTACGATGATGACGTCTGCGCTTCCTGGGCGCTTGCCCACATCGCTGCGTGTGCTGTGTGGTGCAGTGTACTCCCTACGATGATGACGCACGACTTTGTGACAAAACTTTTCGTGTATGCCGCAGGATCATGCCCGCAGCGGCAGCGGCAATGGCTTCCCCTACCCTGAGATCTCAAGCGGCTCCTCGTCGCCTCTGCCGCTGCCGCCGGTGGCAGGAGGCGGCGGCACGCTGCTGACGCAGAGCGCGCTGGGGGCGCACACGAGCATGACGAATCCGGAGGGGGCGGCTGGCAGCTGGACATCGCGATTCGCGCGCACCTTTGCGGCGGCGCAATGACGGCTCATGCCGCCATGGCAATAGCGCCGCACGCAGCTGCTTTGGCGTGGCGATGTGTAGGCCGACCTTGCGCAGCTTGCCTCGTAATTCGTGCGGCGGGGCTGCGTTGCCCTTAAAAGTAACGACGCCGCGTTGCTGCAGCGAGAAGGCTGAGGGGAGGGTGCCAGGCCAGAGCGAGGCAGCCCAGAGGAGATGCTCATGTAGGCATCGGGCAAAGCCTCTCAGGCTCATTTGCAGGTTGGCGCACAGGGAGAGCCAATGACTGAGACCCGTGGTGACCTTCAAACCGTCGCATCTCGATTTACTTCATTTTTCTTTCGTGCAATCTTATTTCATGCAATCCGCACTTGCGCAGCTTGCTCGGTTTCATTCGTGCTGGTGGCTCCGCTCTTTCATTCTATTGCTGCGCAGACAGGACACCGAAACATGACAGGCCTCAAGGCCGCTTTGCCGCCGTGTGCCAGCAACCTGCCGGACATATGTAAGACTGTATCCTGCCTCCATCTAAATGCTCAAGAAGCCTTGCACAGGGCCTGCATCAGGGCCCTGACTGCTGCACATCGCAGGAAAGCTCGTCAATGCACGTAGACAGCGGTTTTTCAGGTGCCGCCTGCACGGCACAGGACAGCTGCAATTCGCGGTAAATAATGTCTCATCACACTATGACAGAGGCTATATCGCCGCTGAGGTGCGCTTCCCGGCAGCCAGCCATTCATCCCTCCATCCGCTATCTTGCCTGAATGTGCTTCAGTTCTGCCTAGTCGAAGGCAAAGGGATCGCAGTCGCGCGCGCTGACCCGCACATCCAGCTGCGGCGCCCGCCTTCGGATCATGTCTGCATATGGCTGCATCGCCCCACGCTCGCTGCAGGGCAGGAACAAGTGTGGGTTCAATTGAGATTCTGAACTCGTCATTAACAGTGCACTGCTTCCGGGTCATGTCTGCGTGCGGCTCCATCGCCCCGCGCTCGCTGCAGGGCAGGAACAACCGATGATTTTCGAGTTCGCATTGCATCTCAAAACCAATACTTGCCGCGCACCAGACGTGCCAAGGGCAGGAAGATCCAGCAACAGAGACATGATCCCATCCTGCGCCAAGTGGGAGGGTTTTGCCATCCGGCATTGACAGCATGTCACGATGCAGACTTAGGCCACAGATGCTCGGGCGTGTGACCGAATAGGCTGCTGGCTGAAGCACCTGTTCCTGCCCCACCCAAGCGGTAACGAAACCCACTGTGCAGGCAGGGCGAAATGCGCCCAGGCGAGGTCTGGTCAGGGTGTTGGCAGGAACAAACAACGCACCTGTTGCTGTGCAGCGTGGCGATGACGGTGAGGCCCTTGGCCGCCGCTGCCAGCGCGTCGTGGTGCCGCATCTCCCCCGTTAGAAAGACGTCCGCCCCCTGCGCCAGCGCCTCGGCCACCAGGTCGCCCCCCGAGCCGGCGCACAGCGCCAGCTTTCGCAGCGGCTTGTCGTCTGCAGGGTTTGAACATGAAAAACCTGCCCATACATGGTTTGTACACGATAAAGTTTTATAACCCTGAGTAGCGTCATTTCTGTGTCGGCAAGCCGCCAGGGCCGGCGAACAGCGCCGAAAGCCGCAGCGGCTTGTCGGCTGCAGCGACAAGCAACCACGTCGTGTCCGTTCATGTATACTACGTGGCAGAAGACAACACGAGTGTTGCCGGGCTGCGCCATTTTGCCACTGGCGGCGTGGGCCACTGGTGCGTGTGGGCTACTGGTGAAGGCCTTGACCTGCTGACACACACACACAACCAGCAGTTTTGGTGGAACAAAAGAAGTACACAGCAGCAATGTTGCGAACCTGAAGTTTTGCTGCTGCCGTTGCTGCCGCTGTCGGGCAGCTGTTGGGGTGCCGCCACCATGAGCGTGGCCTAAAACCCTGCTTCGCATGCGCCGCCAGCCACGCGCGGCTCCTACTTGTCATTCATATGATCTGCCTCTGATGATTTTGTTTTGGAATTCCGTGCCTGACGCGCCGCCGCCGCCTTCTGACAGCTGGTTGGGCGCCGCCACCATGAGCGTGGCAAGCCCTAAACCCTGCTTCACGTGCGCCACCAGCTGCGCGCGGCTCATGGGCGCGGGCAGCGCGCCGATGCGGCCCATGCCGAAGCCACCCTGTAGCGGCGTCGCTTGCCGAGCGTACACGTCGAAGGCCGGCTCCTCGTAGGGGTGCGTCTCCTGCAGCGCGCCACAGGAATTCTCTTTTTGATGTTCGAGATTGCGTTCAGAACGTACAGATAGCGACAAGCTCGCCATCAGGCACCTGTCAGGCAGGCAGCTGTTACAAGGGGCAATTGAAGGCAACAGCAACCTGCCATGTTTGGCGGCAGCGAAGCAAGATTGTGCGTCAAGAGCTGGAAGAGGGAAGCTCAAGGGTTGTTCACCCGCAGGGCCGCGACGACAGCGTCCACTTTTGAGGGCGGCACCACCACCTCCACCCGCAACTCCTCGAACGTCTCCAGCTGGCCTGCGCCGGGACAATACGTGAAGATGAAGGGTCAACATTATTTCAATAATATGGCACTAGTAAGGGAAGTGTCCAGTAGTGAGGGCGGCACCACCACGACCACATCCGCCCGCAGCTCCTCGACCGTCTCCAGCTGGCCTGCAACCGGAAGTTGGAGCAGATGAAGGGGTCTGGCGAGGCTAGAAGCGACTGCTTGTGGCAAGTGGGATTTCTGTGGTGGGCGACTGCGGGAGCACCTTCCCTCGGCCGATCCCAGCCTGCGGCGTAAGGAACAGGATCCGCCCAATTCCGCTCAGATGATGCGGCGCGCCACATGAGAAAGTTTCGCCGGTCGTGAACCTGCATGCCAAAGGGCTGATCCGCCTCCGACTCTGTGGTGTTTAAAATGGTACGGCACGCAATATTGAGCAGGTGTGCACCTGCCATGCCGACGGTCGGGTTGCTGGCCGCGCTGCCGCGGAAGCTGCCGGTTCCCGGCGCCCGGAAGGCGCAGCGGTCGTACTCGCCAATGACGCCGGCACCCGCGGCGTGCATCTGCAGGTTATGACGGCAGATGAACAGATGAGCACTTCATCTCAATAAAAGAGGACTCTTGACGCGCAGGCTGGCCGGAAGAGCGACAACGACATGAGACCTGCCCCTGGACATCGAACAAGCTGTCAAACAAGAAGAAACAAGAGATTTGATGTGAAACTACGCGCACCGCCGCCAGGACAGCCTCCACATTTTCTGCCGGCACGAAAACCACCAGCTTGTGTTCCTGTGCCTGCGTCGAAAGCTCCAGGGGGGCCGCGTCCCGCAGGCCCAGCTGCCGTGCCAGCACATCGTTCGTCCCGCCTGCGGCTCGAGGGCCATCCGGTTTGGCAAGGAGTTTCGAGGGTCGTCATTGTGTCATGGGACCACTTGCGCAAAAGGAGTGGGCGTGTCAAGTTCACATGGAGGCACACGAGCCTCATACATTTGGGATCCCGGTCTGTCATGTACCTGGCGCAGCATCCAGAGCTGTGTGCGGGCTGTACACCGCGCACCTGCATGTGCACACCAACCATTCTGCTCTTGAGCACATTTGCTGCTGAAGCGCAATCGCTGCTGAGCCTCCTGTGATGGCGTGCGTGCGTCATTGTTTGGCGAGCTTGTGTCCTGTTCCGAACAGCGCGTAATGCACGCCCCTCAGACAACAGCCACCGCAACTCCGCAACTCTGCGCTGAGTGCCGTTCACGCCGACAAATCTCACCCGGCAGCGGCGGCGCGCTGCACCAGCGGCGCGGCGGTGAAGCGCTTGATGCCGGAGAAGATCGGCGGGTGATATGCGACGATTAAGTCCGCGTCAAACTCCGCCGCCTCCTCCAGCACCGCCGCCGTCAGGTCGATGGTCACCAGCACCCGGCTGCGCGGCATAAACGGGCTCGAGAAAGTTTGCGCGAAATAGCAGATGGAATTGCGACGATCAAGTCCGCATCGAATTCCGCAGCCTCCTCCAGCACCGCCGCCGTCAGGTCGATGGTCACCAGCACCCGGCTGCGCGGCACAGGTGCGGCCCGGTCAGGAGCAGATCTTGGAAGTTGCAGCGGTTCGTGTAGCTGCAGGAGGTACTGGGATGTCGTGCAGTGGTAGCGCTGTGATTTGAGTGGCGACCGGTGCCATGCCACCAGCACCATGCTGACCACCGATCGTGCACTGCTGCAGGCTCGCTTTGGCAATGCAAATGTACATCCCACTGGACAGTGTCTACCTGACACGCTGCTGTGGCGTGCCGACCAGCAAGCCCACGTTGTCCCAGGACGCCGCGTGCTCCAGCGGCGTAATGTCTCCCAGCACCCGCTGCACCTCTGCCAGCGCCATGCCGCTGCCGCCAGTGTCCTCCGCTGGCAGCTGCCACCTCGATGACGCCTCTGCCGCCATTGCTACTGCAGAGAGTTGCTAGTCCGCTCAGAAATAAGGTGCATGCGATGCGCTTGCAAGGAATCGGGTGTGCTGTGACAGCAGACAGTGTCAACAACAGCGCCGTGCATGGCGCCACACCAATGAACGTCCAATTCAATATGTGGCAGCAGCTTGCGTGGAGGGGTGTAAGTGACCAGTACCTGATACGAGACTGCGCTGCCGAGCAGGAACAGTTGCCCTGACGAAGGAGGATGCGCGCTGTATGTGTGCCGCCGCTGCAGCTGGCACCCGCTGGCTTGATGCAAAGAGCGCAGGCGCTGCTCGTGAGAGTCCCGGTAGCGTGGTCCACATACAAGCTGAGGCAGCTCCAAGTACTGTTACGAGGCCAAGCAGCACTCTCGGCGAGGCGGCACGTTGAATCGTCGTGCTGAAGGATTGCAAATCCGGAACGATTGATGGTGGTGTAAGCGCTTCCGAAAGCGTCCAGATGACCCAATCAACTGCACGCAGCCCTATGAATGATTCTGCACACGGGGCAGTCGGCAGTGTGTCTGCCGGCAGTAACGAGTTCGCAAAACAGCAAGGCTGACGTCAGCCGAAAATTTCAGGGTTTACGACTGACGGTTCGAACGGAAGTGTAGCTGCTCCTGCAAAGTGCTGCAGAGTCCTGTACGCAGCACCGCAACAGGTCGCAATCGCAACAGCACACGCCAGAATCAGCGTCATAAGGCCGTCCAGTGCGTGCAGGCGGGATCCTGCAGAGTTGCGGCAAGCTGCTTGCAACCGCATGTCTACGCAGTAGGCGGATTCGGAACGCGTCTGCCAGCATGGCGGACGAGTTCTTCGTGCCGGCGTCACTGGAGGAGCTGCTCGACGATGACGTGGGCGGCGGGCTCAAGGTCTCCAAGGACATCAGCCTGGCGGACCTCGATCCAGAGGACATCTACGACCTGGCCGAGAGTGAGCAGGATGCAGACTCTGCTGTTTGATGCCAACCTCTGCTTGCCAGTGTCGACTCAGAATCACTGCAGCGGCATGACAGCCGCTGATCGTTGCTAATAAAGTTGGTCCCGCTGCAGCAGGCGCCGTGTTGGCGCCTACCTTGCATGACACGGGAGTTTATTGCCGGTGAATAGTTACGAATATGCGTGCAGACGTCGTGCGCAACCTGTGCGACCTGGACGCGCTGGACCTTTTGGAGCAGCGCATCTTCGATCAGGTCTACAGCCTCATCAGGTCGGTGATACCTGCCCCACGAGCGCTCCTGTCCCAGGAGCAATTCATGCCTCAGCACTGCATGTCAGCCTCCAGGCCTTTGAAACATCGATATTTGCTGCAAATGCCTGTGCATAATCTCTTGGGTGAGATGGCAGCGCTACCGCCGGCCAGACATCACGTGCACGTCTCCGCTGCCAGACCTGCCTGCTAACAGTGTGTCACTGCGCGGCTGCAGGGGCTTCAAGCAGGTGCCAGTGGTGCCGCGCAAGCGGCTGCTGGACGCGCTCACATCTAACCTGTCGGTGCTCAACGCCTCCATCGGCGCGGCGCTGGCCGGCGGAAATGACGTGGACCCGATGGCGACGCAGCAGCAGCGCTCGGGCCTGAAGGCGTACGTCTTCTTCCTGCACTGGGCGACCGAGCAGTGCGAGGCGGAGGCGCGTGAGGCGGCGCCTGCCGCCGCCGCGGCAGCCGGTGGCAGGTCAGTGGGCAGCTGTTTGGACATGAATGTGCCAGTGCCGACAGTGGCATCCGGATGGGGGCGGCTTGCAGGCTACTTGTGTTGAAAGCGCACGGTGACAGAACGTTCTGCTTGACTCTGGATGCCACGTTTAGAACATGCTGGGGGCGGTGCATGCTTTGACATGCTTTGCGTTGCCTCACTTGCTTTGCGGTTTGAGGACCTCGGCGAGCACCACAATGCAGTTGTCGACGACGACTGCGAACGCCAGACATGCCGCTGCGCTGTGCACAGAGCCGCGGCCGCAAGCAGGCGGCGGAGGCACTTGGCGGCGTGGGACTGGAGGCGCACATGTTGCCTGGTGAACTGCACACCACAAAACGGCACAGAACCCCTTCTTGCACACCAAAATCTTTCCATTGGGCTCAGGGGCCGGGGCCGCAAGAAGGGTGCAGAGGCGCTGGCGACGTGGGACTGGGAGGCGCAGCGCGCCAAGGTGGCGCGCGTGCTGTGCAGCGTGTCGGAGGTGGATCTGGCGCCACTGTTCGCGCCCGCGCCCGTGGAGGACGCCTTCCTGCAGCTGTGGATGAAATTTGTGAGTTTTCATCCTGACTGCGCATTGTTGGGACTTGTCAAATCCGCTCTGCAAGTCATGACTCGGCAGCAGGGTTGCGGACCAGCAAGCTTTGGTGGGACCAACCATGTAGCGGGTGAAGCTAGGTTCCTGGTGATGCAGTACCTGCAGTTGACACTCGTCATCATGTGCCTGCAGGCGCAGCAGCTGCTGGACCAGCCGGACCCGGCGGCGCTTCGCAACAAGCAACTGGTCGAGGGCATTGCCCGCACCCTCGGTGCGTATCCCATCAGGGTTCAGCCCGCAATTGGTTTGTGCTTCAGTATCTCTTTGTAGAGTCTTGAAGCTAATGCCTGATGCTCTGAGCGCTCCCAGCTGCTGGTAGAGGGGGTCGCCCGCACCCTCGGTGCGAGCACCCTTCAGGAGCGACTCCCACTCATGGGGCATGTGGCTCTCGCCAGTACGGCTCTGAAGCGACTGTTCACTGGCCAGTCTGTGGCGCATTCAAGCCCGCAGCTGCGCACCGGGCTGCAACTCAGCACACGCTTGCGCCGTGAGCATCCTCTTTGTTCAACCCTCCCTGACAAGTGTGCCGCAATCGTGCAGCGACGATGGTGCTGCGGTACGGGCAGCTGGAACCAGTGGCGCACAACTCTCAAATTGTCTCTTGCCGACCTTGCAATTTCTTTTCCCTGTCTAATTTATGTTGGCGTGAAATTGCAGCGGCCACGGCGCTGCGGTATGGGCAGGTGGAGTCGGTGGCGCACGGCCTCTTCGACGTGCTGAACAAGCACGAGCACATCCCCGCCGTCATCGCGGACATTGCGGAGTTCGCCTCCCACCGCAACCACGACAACCGGCTGGTGCGTCCGCTGCGCCGGCGCTCCCATTCTCGTGGTGACTCCACTCCGCAAGTCACCACGACAGCTGGCAGCTTAGCATGCAGGGCGCCAGCCCGCCTGCAAACGTGTGCCATTGTGTCCAAAGGGAATGAATGGAACTGAAGTCGCAAATGACTGGAATGATCAAATGCTGTGGTCCTGCCGCCGCAGACAGTGGAGTTGCTGCGGCAGGTAGCGGGGTTGGACCCGGCAGACTACGAGTGGCAGATTAGGGCTTTCAAAAGCAACATGATCGTAACTTGAAAGCGCTCTTTTCTTGAAAGCGCTTTTTTGCTGCTGCGGCAGGCGGCGGGCGGACATGCTGCAGAGATGACGAGCGGCAGATCAGAATATCGGATAGCTTGATAAACGATTTGAAGCCTTTACTGCTTTTGTGCAGGCGGTGGAGCTGTTGCGGCAGGTCGCGGGCGTGGACCCCGCAGACTACGAGCGGCAGATGGCAGCCACAGCCGCCAGCGTGCGCGCCGTCGGCAGCTTCATCGCTGAGCTCGCCGACAGGTGCGCCGGCCGCTGAGCTAGCTGAGAGTGTCTGACACCTGAGTTTCAATCCGTGATGCCTGAACACGCCCTTTGCGGCTTCGTCCCCGAGCTCGCTGACAGGTCTGGCAGCTGTTCACCGCTGCCTTGATCTGTGACAATTTAGAGCGGCAGAGCTGGCCTGCACGTGCATGCTCAATGAACAGAAACGCATCTAATGTCTATTTGATGCATGCTGCGGTGCGCGCACTTGCGCTACACACGTGGAATGCGACGGATGCAACGCCCCTCAGACACCTGAGCTGTGACCCGGTATGGACTAGAATCAGAAGTTGCAGCGAAGACCTTTGTTGGCGAAGCGCAGGCTGAACGTCGCAGGCTGTCGCGGACAGTGGGCGCGCGCGTGAGCCTGCTGCTGCCTTACCCCTGGCAGGGATGCCGCTTGATGACATTGAAATTCGGCGAACCACAGGCTGCCGCGAACGGTGGGCGCACACGTGGCCCTGCTGGTGCCGCACCTGGGCTGCAAGGCATACCCCATCCGCTCCGGCATCGTGTACGCCATCGGTCACCTCATTGCGCGCGGCTTTGAGGCGCCCGAGGAGGACAGCAACTCGCCAGGCGAGTGATAAATAAATTCAAGCTGTTGTGTAAAACTGACAATACTGGCATGTGCCATCGGGCACCTCGTCGCGCGCGGCTTCGAGGCGCCCGAGGAGGACAGCAATGCGCCAGGAGAGTGATGATATGTGAATGTGTACGTCATCAACCTCGACACACCTGGCGTGAGCTTGCACATTGGGACTGCCATGCAGAGTCGCCCTTGTCGTCACACACAGGGAAGGAAATCCCGTTCACCCACTAGCAAAGTGTTTGAGCCGAGAATTTGTCCCCAGCGACAAGCATGAGATGGCTGCAGACTGCCAGGCGTTGCCGAGCGGCTGGTGGAGAGCGCCAGACATCAACGCGCAAGGGCAACTACAAAGCCTTGCCCTTTGCTGCCCGCATGACGCGGCTGCGGACCAAGCTGGGTTTGCTGGATCTTCTCATCGAGCGCGCTCAGGACCAGACGCCTTGTCTTGCAATCCTCACTCTCACAATATCTGCTCAGGTCTACTTTGCAGCCAACGTGACGCCGCTGCCTGACAACATTCTCTTTCGTGTCTGCAGCCAACGTGGCGCGGCTGCGGACCAAGCAGGGGCTGCTGGATCTTCTCGTCGAGCGCGCGCGGGACCAGACGAGCTGGACGCGCGGCAATGTGTGCAAGGCCTGGGCGTCGCTGACGGTGGAGGACAAGGTGCCCATGGGCCACTGGCTCACCGTCACCCAGCTCGCCATCGGTACGCACTCGCGTCAAACTGGAATCAGGAAAGAGGTTGGAGGGGTTTCATAGGGTATCCTGGAACACTCGCTCGCTCACCCACCCACACTGAGCTTGCCATGGGTGCGTAATTCCCAAGGGAAACGCCTGCTGACATCCTGCTCGGGTCGCTGTCAGAGGGGCTCAGGCTGCGCTCCCCAAAACCCTGTTGTGACATGCCACGCAGGCCGGCTGGAGGACAAGAGCGCCAATGTGCGCAAGGCGGCGCTGGAGCTGCTGGCGACGCTGCTGCTGAACAACCCCTTTGGCCCGCACCTGCCCGCCGACAAATTCACCGTCACGCTGGAGGAGCACAAGCAGAAGCTCAAGGTGGGAATTTCAGACACAACACTCGATGCCCGTTGGCTGTTCACACCAGCTGCTTCGGCCCGCACCTGCCCGCTGAGAACTTCACTGTCAACCCGGAGGAGCGCAAGCAGGAGCTCAAGGTGGGAAACCCAGGTTGAAGGTTCTGCCAGCGCGTGCGACAGCTATAGTTGGTAGAGCACATGGTCCTGGTTTACGCTTGGCGGCTCACTTTTGTCCTCTTTGGATGCCTTCTGGAAGCCAAGGCGTTTCAGAACGGAAGTGCGATTAGCGGTCTCACAACTTACATTGCACCCTACAGAATGTGCGGACGCAACTGTCAAGTGGCTGTATTAGCAGCAGAGACGGCGGCCTCGGATTGCAGAACCATCAGGGGTCATTCTGTTCGACACTCAAGCTGCCAAATCCTCGTTGGACACAGGAACTGCTGCCAGACGAGGACGAAGACGCCGGTTCTGGCGAAGACGAGGCGGAGCCTGCAGAGACGCAGCAGGTGCGGCTGCTCTCACATAATTACATAGCACCTGGCGTTAGCTGTTCATGCACAGGTTTCTGTGCACACTGCCGTGTGCCAGCGATCGTGCGCCTGCGTTGCATCACAGACTGCACATGTTCAATGGATTGGAGCCTCTGAGACCGCAGCAGGCAGCGGTCATTTGAACATCGGAGACGTCGAGGCCTAAAGTGCACACCTGGTTTTTGTTGTGCCAAATGTACTGCTCCATTCAAACCGATATATTCAAGGAATGGAATCTGAACTCCTGATGTCACTTCGTACTCTTGGCCGTGCGCAGGAGGTGCGGGTCAAGGCAGAGCCAATTAATCAGGCCGAACCCGGCGCGATGGAAGATACACAGGCTGGTGGCGCCGCCGACATGGACACGAGCGAGGGCGCCGCGGCGAACGCCGCTGACGGCGACTTAGCGGAGAGCCAGCAGCCGCCGACGCCCGCCTGCAAGCCCGGTGCGCCTGTGGTGTTTTTCAGCAGCGTCTTGAGCAGCGTTCTTTGTACCTGACATCGCATGCAGCTCCTGCGCCTTGGCCACTGACACCACGTACTGCGCAGCACACACGCGCAGAGCACGTGCACACGCCGGGGCATTCTTGCCCCGCAACGCTGGCCTGCAGACTTCAACAAAGGACAGGCACATGTACCGTAATTCGCAGCATCTAGATGGTCGATATCCTGGACATTCCTTGACGATACACTGCCTTCTTTGACCCACACAACAGGCCAGGCGGGGCTGATCGAGGACATGCGGGGCATCGTAGCGTCGCTGGAGGCGGCAGTGGCGTTCACAAATGCCGTCGCAGGCGCGATGCCCACCCTCACGCAGCTGCTGGCCAGCTCCAGCGTCGCCGACGTGCAGGCGCGTGAAGATCAATGTGTGCTGCACCTTGATTTGGCAGTTGATGCTGTTGAATGCTCCCTCTTGTACGCAACCGCGCAGCGCCATCCTGGGGTGTTGTACTGACTCCTCCGCATCAGCAGATGTGATGTCTGAAGCGCCAGTCAATGTCCTTCATGGAAAGCTGCACTGAGTTGCGCTCGGACATTGGGCCCCTCACGTAACAGCCACTACTGCCGCTGCAGGAGGCGATAGGGCTGCTGGTGACGTGCCACAAGTTCCAGATCGACGGCGCGGCGGCCGCGATCCGCAAGATGCTGCCACTCATCTTCTCGCGGGAGCAGGGTGCGCATTTTGGCACTGCTCCCTCCACTCTCTGGCAAGGAGTGCATTGCATCCGAAGATTATCCATCATGAACGTGTTCGTTGTACTCCTTGCTGAGCAGCATTGGCGAGAACCCCAGTGCTGCCTACAGAAGGCCGGCAGCCAGTTGAGCTTCGGTGCGCGGCTGAAAGGAGGCCAGAAAACCGTCAGAACCATCAGAAGACCGAGGCGGGTCATTCTGTTGTTGCGCTGCAGCCGTGAAGGACGCGGTAGTCGATGCGGTGGACGAGCTGTATCTGGGCAACTGCGATGCGGAGGCGGCCGCGGACAACCTGGTGGGCCTGGCGCAGGGTTCCAGCCTCGGTGCGTCATGCCGGCTGCGCTGTGTGTGTCAAGAGTGGTGTGGACCATACTGGAGGGGATTGGCCCCCACAGACCAGCAGGAAGAGCAAGTACAGGATTCTGCGGCAGTTTGTTGCCCAGCGGCTGTGAGTTCGTGTGCCAGTGCCAGTGCCAATACCCTGGCGGATCTGTCACCCTCGTCGTGCAGGGGAGCTGGGCTCGCTGGAGGACGTTATGAAGGCGCTCATGCACAAGGGCCTGCTCAACGACCGCACCCTCAAGGCGCGCACTCGGATCCGTGCTCGTGCCTCAAGGCATCTTTCGCTGCCGCATGAGAAGCAGCACACCAACTTTGCCTGCGCGCCTTGCACCGTGCTGCGTCAGAGCCCGGCCATGGAACGAATGATGCATCCAGCGGCGGAGCCCTTGGCATGGCATCGGTCGCTCATGATCTGTGATTCGGAAAAGTGGTGTGCCATGCGGGCACATGTTTTGCCCTGAGTGCATGTGTACTGTCTGCAGGCGCTGTGGGGCATCTGCGGGCGGGCAGCGGCGGCGCGCGCTGCCGGCGCCGCCGAGGCAGAGGCGCAGATGAGCCGCACCCGCGCGTCGCTGGCGCTCATTGCCATGGTCGCCGCGCAGCAGCCGGCGACCGTGCAGGACAACCTCGACACGCTGCTGCAGGTGCGTGGCCCGCTTGAGCAGCTTTCGGGATGCACGCGTGCATGCCTGGGTCAAATTGCAGGGAGCGCTTTGGCAAAGCCGGGCTGAAGCAGCAATGGCGTGCCCAGTCCACGGGCCAGCGAGCGGCGGCTGTCAAGAGGCTCAGCTAGGCCGACGCTGAGCACCAGCAGGCCTGGCCCTCATTTGGAGTGATGTAACAACTTTTCAAATGTTGCTTGAGCGTGCCGCCATGGCCCGCAGGTCGGCTTCGGTGCGGCGGCGGCGGATGCGATGGTCACCCAGTACGCATGCAAGGCGCTGTGCCGCCTCGCCGTCTTGCCCGGCCGCAGGTGCGCCACCATTGATGCCAGTCCCCGTTCACAAGATGATGAAAAGGGGAGTCACACTGGCTCGCTGGGCGTGTGCCTGTTCTGGCATGTTGTGCAGTAATCTTGTGCGCATCAGCGGCTCTGGCAGAAGGAAGCTCAGCACAGCCTATCCTTACAAAGGTCCCGTCAAGGAGGGTTGTACTTGAGCCGGGGTTTTGCTGATATGTCATAGGACGCGATGCAGCTGGAAGTAGTTGCCTGGGCGCTGGCAGGGGCGCTGGTGCTCCATGCGTGCACCCGGCGGCCTGGCGCTCTGCTGGTCGTGGTGGATACAAAGCACGAATCTTCATCCTTTCGAAATGCAGAGACGCCAGGCAGCTGGAGGTGGTCACCCGGGCGCTGGCGGGCGTGCTGGTGGCGCCGCGCGTGCAGCCGGCAGCCTGGTATTCCGCCGCGGAGGCCGCAACCGCGGCGATCTACGCGCTGCACCCAGCGCCCGGCGCGCTGTGCGCCGCTATCGTGCACCAGCTGGCCGGCCCCGCCATCAGTGAGCGGACGCAGCTGCTCGCCTTGTAATACGTTGTCTGTAGAACTACAAGGACTTCAAGGACTGCCTTTCCGGGTTGCGAAATGGTCCTTTGACTGCTGACTCATGGCTGCATCCTCGCCTCCAGCTGGCTGTCCTGCCAGACTTCTTCTTCGCACTATGTACTGCTTACAATGCGATCAACAGACTGCGTGCGTGGCTGCAGGCGGTGGCCCTGCGGATTCTGGCGACGGCTCACCGCGGCGGCCCTCGGACTCGGTGTCGGCGGTGCACCTCAGCCGCCTGTTCTTCACCGTCGGCCAGGTGGCTCTGCAGCACCTGGTGAGCACTGAGACTGCCGTCTTGGCTTTTGACAAATTCTGTCCAGCAAACAGTTGACGCTGACAGTCGGCCACCCGGCCCTGCAGCACCAGGGCAGCGTTTCCTCCTGGTGATCTTATACTGCTTGACACTGCTTGGCATCTCCACGTGGCCACCAGTGCGGTGGGTCCCCGCGAATCTCGCCTTGCATTTTGGGCGAGCTGAATTCAGAGTGGTCACGCTGCTGTGACGACGCAGATGCTGGTGGAGAAGATGGCTAAGGCGGTGCGGCGACAGCGAGCGGATGCGGAGAAGGAGGCCGCAGAGGCGCACAACGAACGCGCTGCCGCCGGCGAGTCCCAGGGTGGGTGAACAAGCGGGAGGGCCGCCCCAATCATAGCGGTTAGAGCTGGAGACACTTTCGCGTCAATGTGTAGATTCGCACATATTCGCCATCTCCCACGAGCCCGGAGCAATCCCGGCAGGACGCCGACATGAAGCTGATTGGGGGCGCCTGCTTGGGGCTGGAGCTGCTTTCTTCCTTTCAATCATGACATGCCGTTCAATGTTCACGTATCACCGCAGGTCCAGAGCATTCGCACGAGGACATCAACAAGGAGCTGGGCGTGGGCGCCATGAGCGCTGACCTAGAGCTGGATGCACTTAAGGATGCGGCCGACGCTGAGATCCTGGCAGTGCACGGCGCTCTGGGCCGCTACGTGCCACTCATCGCCGCCTTCTGCCGCAGCAGGTGCGCCGCCGCAGAATGGGCGCTAGCTGTTGAGCGCGATGAACATCTCAGTTTGGTTTGCGTGGCCAGGTTGTGAGAGATCTGGCGGCGCCCTGGGCCGCCACGTGCCCCTCGTCGCCGCTACCTGTCGCGGCAGGTGGGTCGGCACATATGATCTCGCCAGGGAGGCGGCAAATGCATGGCAGATCGATGTCATGCGGCGTTGCCACGCTGTGCATTGGAGCACCAAACAGCGTATGTCGCCAAGCACACCACAGACCCGCTACAACAACATGCAGCTTGATACGGCGGCATGAAGTAGATGCGGTGCATGCTGTGTCTGGAATCACAGACGGCAACCGCGCAACGTGGTATTGGGCTGCCCTGCAGCATCCGAATGGAGGCGCTCTAACACAATCTTGAACCGTGCAGCAGATGACGATGTGTGACGTCGTTGTACGTATGCTGTCCGCAGCACGCTGATGGCGGCGCATGCGAACCTGCGGGCGTCGGCGCTGCTGGCGCTGACCAAGCTGATGGCCATCGAGCCCGCCTTCTGCGACCGCAACCTGCGCCTCCTCTTCACGCTGCTGCAGAACAGGCGCGCTCCTACACACTGCTACACAGTGAAGCATGCATTCATACAGAGCACGCCATGAAGATCGCATTTGGAACGCAGAGCAGTCTTTGCTGCACAGTAAAGATCTGTTATCAAGAAGACTGAACCTGCCCGATTCAACAGCAACCAACGGAAATCAATGCAACAGAGACTGAAGATAATGCGACGCCAAAATCTCAACAGGTCGGTGGAGCCGGCGGTGCGCAGCAACCTGGTGATCGCCATAGGGGACCTGGCCTTCCGCTTCCCCAACCTGCTGGAGCCCTGGACGCCCAACATGTACCTCCCCCTGTCCGACTCTGACGACGGTGCGCTTTTGAAAGCACATTCCGTCACCAACAGGCGATGGAAGTGAGTTGAAAGAATGCCACTTCGCCTGGGCCTTGATCAACCAACATGTGCGTTCCCCTGTTCCACTCCGACGACAGCGCGCTGTGTCTGTCACACTGGAAGAGCCACAAAAGCGCAGGGCATTGCACGCTTTGCGCCGCTGCTCCCCCATCGTGACGGCGCCCTGACCGGCCAGCACACGCTTTCCGACTGTGCAGCGCTGCACGGCACATCTTGCCATGTACACGACCTTGGGCAAGGCTGGTCACCAAAACTTGCGGCATCACTGACAACAAATGCTAGCGCGTCATGTTCTGTGCCCAGGCTTGCGGAAGAACGCGCTGATAGTGCTGCAATCTGGACCACGGCTCGAGTGTTGAAATGTGCTATGCTACATAGCAAATGTTCAATGAAACATCATTTCCCTTATCTGCACCCGCGGGCGTGCGCAAGCATGCGCTGATGGTGCTGACGCACCTCATCCTGAACATTTTTTGATCTATTTTTGGTACCCTGTCCCTCGTGCAGGCGTGCGGAAGAACGCGCTGATGGTGCTGACGCACCTCATCCTGAACGACATGATGAAGGTCAAGGGGCACATCGCCAAGATGGCGGTGTGCCTGCAGGACGGCGACGCCCGCATCCGCTCCCTCGCCCACCTCTTCTTCGAGGAGCTGTCGCACAAGGTCACCAAGGTGGGCAACCGCTGACGTTCCCTCACTAATGTTTCTTATAATTTGGACCGCGTACCTGTGCCACAGAGGCGCACGTGCATGCATACCACCTCTTTGGTTGCGCAAATTGCAGAACTGCCTCTGAATCCAGAACACTGGAGATGTGACCCGCAACCTGTTGTTGTCGAAACCGTGCTCGGCGCCGCAGAAGGCAACGCCTGGACACACCACAGCGGCATCCGCAATCTCAGCCTCTGACTGCGTTTTGCTGTGGCAGAACGTCACCCCCTTTCGCCAACCTGCTGCCAGACATCCTCAGCAGCCCAGCCGTTTCTGCGACGTGTCTGCAGCATGCATGTGCAGACGTGTCTGCACATTTATGCTCTGACCTTTACTGCCGGTGCGCAGAATGTCAACCCCATCTACAACCTGCTGCCGGACATCCTCAGCAGCCTGGGCACTGAGCGCGACCTGCCCGATGCAGCCTTCCAGGTGCCTATTCGTGTGCAAATCGAGCTGCATAATCATCCCATTTGTGCCAGCATCCATGCCCTGCACCCCAAGAACGCCCTAGCCCCAATCAGCTAGGCGAGATGCTGGAAGGTGTGAATGAAGGCCTTCGAGTGGTGCTTCCTTTGATGTACGTTTCTCCTCCGCCTACAGGCCATCATGCACGTGCTGCTGGGCTACGTCAAGCGCGACAAGTACGTGGACCCGCTGGCGGAAAAGCTGGCGCACCGTCTGGGCGTCGTTGCCGAGGTAGGGTTTTGGGAGCACATCTTGGGAGAGCACATCTTGTGAGAGCTTCGGCTGCTGCTCGTTCAGAATTTTTGGGAGGTGTGCCCAATGCATGGCAGTTATCGCTGCAGGGAACTGTGTCTCACAAGCAGGCTGATCAGCACCGGCACAAGAACGAGATGCGGGGTGTGCAGTTGCAGGCGGGGGCCCTCAAATCTAACACACCCCAGTCACGAGCCGCGCCTGCGCTGTGATGCCATGTCTATGCCCGTGGACAGGAGCCGGCTGCGGCGCGCAACATCGCCTTCTGCGTTGGCCAGCCTGGTGCCGTCCAATGCGGGAACATTGCCAACTCGACATTGTTGTCGGAACAGTGCCAACGAATGTGAAACCTTTCTCTTCGCGCAGGAGCCGGCGGCGGCGCGCAACATCGCCTTCTGCATCGGGCAGCTGGCGCTGTCGGACAAGGCGCTGCGCCGCCTGGCCGACCTGTGGAAGGTGCGCCACTTTCTGTCGGGCTGTCTGGTGTGACACTCGACTTGTTTCTCCTGGTAACACTCCCCTGGTGTCTGCATTGCATTAGGATCGTGTCACGCGATGCGTATGGTACCACAAGCAAAGTTGCTTTGCATGGCTGCAGGTGTACCACCTGGCGCTCGCCGACGAGGGCGTGCTCTCGCACTTCCAGGTCCGCGAATTTCTATATCTTGTAATTTTACTCCACCCCCACTGCCCCTGCTGACGGGCCTGTGCCTTTCATTCCATGTGGCGCTGCTGCTCAGTTGAGAGAGTCCGTAATGCCCGACACTGCTGGGCCTGCTTGGGTTTGCTTGCTGTTGGACATGTGAGGCGGTGGCTACCACATTCAATCTTGTGTCATTTGAATGCTCTTCTTTGCTCTTCTCTGAGGGTTGCCTGGGTGTCTCTGCGACAGGCCATCGTGGAGAAGGTGGCCAAGCGCGACAAGAAGACCGAGACGCGCGAGCTGGTGGACGACTGGGAGGCCAAGATCGCCGCCAAGCAGGTGCAGTTTGTGTTTCCTTTGAAGTCTTGGTACCGGGATGGCAAAATTGCTGCCGAGCAGGCCAGGGAATGCAACATATTTTCACATCTTCAGCTAAGGCCATTCGCGAATGGTGCATGATTTTGTAAGGCCAAGGCCCCCGCCTGCTCGGGACGGAACACTGAAGACACAAAGGGGATATACATGAATGTTGATGCGGCAGGCGGAGCTGGCGGAGGAGCGGGAAACGGCGGCGGCCAAGGCGGCGGCGGCGGCGGCCGTCAAGCCAGAGCCGGAAGCAGAGGCGACCGCAGGTCCCGAGCAGCCAGAGGCAGACGGTAACTGTCGGCGGCTGCGATATCTCCGCTGTGTGTGGCTGCACTGACCGCTTGGATGGTGCTGCACCTGCTGTGCTGAGTGTCTGCTGGGGCGCCAGGCAAGCAACTGGAATATAAGGCTGCCAGGGCACACGTCTGATCACGCGCTCTGCCTGCACCAGCCCTGTGCCCTCTGCATATTTTGCACAGCATTGAATCAAATCTTGATGCATCACATGCGCAGGCACAGCGGACATGGATGCGGAGCCATTAGGCAGCGCGGCAGCGGCAGCGGCAGCTGACAGCGGCGTCTCCAGCGCGGCCGGCCTGCGTGCAGACATGGACCGGCTGCAGCTGGCTGACGGCGGCGACGGCGCCGACAGCGCGCCGGCAGACGGCGGCGAGGCGGCGCTGGCGATGGCCGTCAAGAGCGAGCCCCTGGACAACGAGGGTGAGGATGCATGAACTCAACGAAGTGTCTCACATCTCAAGAGAAGCTTGTGTCCTAAAAGCACCTTGTGATGCGTTCAATCCTGCATGTCGTGCAGCAGCTGCCAGATTCTGGCAGAGCATGCCCAGCTGTATCGCAATTCCGCAATTCTGCCGAGAGTACACACAACCAGCAAGCTTCCACCCCGCGCACGTGCAGGCCCGCTGCCGCCGCCGCGCCGCGCCAGCCGCGGCGCCGCCCGCGCGTCGATGGCGGCGGATGCGACGGCGCCGCTGGTGGCCGTCAAGCCGGAGCCCGTGGAGTACGAGGACTCGGCGGCGACTGAACCCTCGACGGCTAAACCCTTAGCGGCGGCAGCCCCGGCCAGCGCCGCGCGGCCGCCGCGGCGGACGGCGGCACGGCGGTCCGCCAGGGTGTCTGCCGCCGGTGCAGCGCCGGACGGCGCCGATGCCGCTGCTGCGGAAGTGGCATCGCAGGCGGCAAACGCGGCGGTGCGACGGCAGTCCGCTGCGGGCGTCGCCAGCCCCGCTGCCGACGCGCCTGCGGCCGCCGCCGCGCCAAAGTCGCAGCGGCGCCGCGGCCGCCTGACAAAGGCGAAAGACGTTGCGCCTCGGCGCAGCAGTGCGCGGGCGTCTGCCGCCGGCGCCAGCGATAATGAGGAGTCAGCGGCGGCGGCATATGGCGATGAAAACGAGGTCGGCAGCAGGCCAGTGGCGCGGGGGCGGCGGCGGCAAGCAAGCAGCTGCCAGGGCAGGCAACTCGCGCGCTGCGCTGAGGTGCGTCTTATAGCTGACGAAAACAGATGCATCGCCTGCTAGATTGGCTGCCTTGTCAGTGATTGGACTCTGGGCAGGTGTAATAGATTTGGGCGCTGATGGAAGGCGGTGTGATTTCTGAGTGTGTCGGGTCAAATATGTGAAGGCGGCGGCGGCAGCTGCTTCCGGGCATGTGCTGAGGGTGCGGTCGCGTGATATGCAGGAACACCGACCTGGAGGACTGGAGCTCTGAAGAGTAGGCATGGACGAGTTGAGCGCAGTGCGGTAGCACAGCCAGTTGTTACAGGATCCTCGTGACAAAGACCTTGCTTTGATTTGGGGTGCGCAAGCAGCACGATTCTTACGGCTGACAGCTTTAAGCATGAGTTATGATATCATAAGTTATGACAGGCAGTGTAAACGAGACCTTGGTACTAGCCACAATGTTTACATCGACCAAGCATCTTCTGCGCGACCCCTCGAGCAGACATGGCAGCTCACAAAAGCTGCGCCAGCACTTCAGCAATCATGCTCCCCAGCACGCATATCCTCTGACTCCGCATCACGGCGCCCGTCACCTCTCATCCTTGTACAGTGCCTTCGGCAGGAACTCGTAGTACGTCTGCAAACACACACATCGTTTGTTCACTTTCTACATACGGCATTCAAACAAGTTCTGTGTCATCTTCAAGGTCGTTTCAATCACTTGTCTTGCCCGCATGTTATGCTTGCCGCGGGTAATCCCAGCGCCTGTCCTCCGCCGCAAGCGCGACAGCAGCAACGCCATGTCTCCGGCCGCAGCGTCGCACACCATCCGCAAGCACAGGCAGCATGCATGCCCAGGATGCAGGCTCCGGGCTCGCACCTTGACGAACTCGAGCTTGGCCTTGTCGGCGGCCATGCCCTTGCGGGCGGTCCAGGCGTCCCACCGTGCGCGGCCCTCAAAGTCGAGGCCGCCCTTCTCCGCCCACATCGGCCGCTCCGCCTTGTTCTCGCCCTCCGCCGCCTGCTGCGCCAGGCTGCGGCGGGACAACGAGAGTCAGTTGAGGATGGAATGTGGTCGTTGGCATAGCGTGGCATGCGGAGCAGGCGCCACTCTGTGTAGCGCTGGCCAGCAGCATAGCTGTGGCGTCTTCTGGGTCTTCTGACGCAAATCGAAGTTATACAGCAGTACAATGTTATCAACAGACGCACCCGTAGAGCGTGTAGAAGTCGTCCGGCTTGACGGTTGCGCCGCCGGGCTTCGAGATCATGCGCCAGTTGAGCTTCTCGTACTTCGCCGCCAGCTTGTCAAACTCCGTGGCGTCATACGTCTGCAATTGGACATCGAAGAATGAGCGTCTGTCAATCGTTAGCTTCAATAAGAGCTGTGAAGGAATTCACAACCTTGTGCATGTTTCATCTGAGGCTTTGATCCGCCCGCTGCGCTGCGACTCCGGCTACACACCAGAACAGCAGATCAAGATTGCAGAAGCCGAGACGCATCACCTCCTTCGCGTGCGGTGAGCGCTCAGTGGGACCCTTATTCGCCGCTGCGTTGGCTGCCGCCGTCTCCTTGGCTGCAGCCTCCTTCTGAAGCTTCTTCAGCTTCGTGCGCGCCGCTGTGGACAGGCGAGGAACTGGTCGAACCGACAGTAAGCTCAGCGGGACCTTTCAATCGGTTGATAGTTTGAGCAGGCATCCTTTACAGACCTCTGAGCTTCTGCCTGTCGTCGCCGGGCGTGGCTTCGAGATAGGACGCCTCCTCAATCGCCTTCTGCAGGGCATCTGTGTCGTTGCCCGCCGCAGCCAAGCCGGCCACCGCTTCCCCGACCGCCATTGTGTATCAATAATAATGTATTGATCGTGTCACGTTGTGACGTTGTGAATGTCGCCGTGCACGGGCGCTTCGTGCTAACACAGGAGACCAGGAGCCGAAGGGACGCGTCCAAGACCGAGAGCAAATTAGTCCAGGGCGGGCAATTTTGCGCGATGCCAGGTCCACTCTCCCACTCAGCGCGTGCAAAGCTCTTCGATGATATTTCGTTCAGCTGTCCGATACCATTGTTTGCTGACATGGCCCCGGAGCGCTGAGACAAGTTTCACTGATCCTGGGTGTGCAGCAAGCAGATGCTGTCTCGTCTCTTGGAGAAAGCAAGCCAGCGCCATGCAGTGCACCTGCATGCAGCAATCCTCACTGCAGCACGCCCGCAAGCAGCTGCAGCCGCACGCACGGCAGCAATGCTGCAGGCAACTCGCCACGGCGGTCGCGTCGACCACATGCGGCGGGACGGCAGCCAGCACGCACAGAGCATCAGGAGCCAGCCACGTGCACTGTGGGATTGCGGGTTTCAGCCGGTTACACACAGCGGACAGCCACACTCAGTTTCAGCTCAGAAACGCAGCAGGCAGCGCCGCCGCTGCGTCGCGAGGGGGACAGCATCTATCGGGCAGCGGGCCATATGCAGCAATGCGCGGCGTGCCCCGCGGCGGCCTGTGCAAGGGGCTGCCCCTGGACGCCACGCTCTCGCACGCGCCCGCCAGCAGGTCCGTGCTCAGCATGCTCGATGGCAGCTCTCGCTCATGTGGCGCCGCTATAGGCAGGACACTCAGCCGTGCGTGCAACAATGCTGCACTGTCAACAGAGGCTGTCGCCCCAGGGCTCAGGCCCCTGACCGTGCAGGTTTCCCTTTGCGGAGCCGCTGACGCTGCAGACCGGCGAGCGCGTCGACAGTGCTTGGGTCATCGAGGCAATGTCGCAGTTTGTGGCGCCCACGCGCCTTGCCCGCATTGACAGGGTGTGCCTCTCTCGCTTTGCTGTTCTTCCTTCTCTTTTCTCGTTGCTTGATCTTTGGCGCCTGTCACCTGTCGATGTTTGTTTCAAAGACGACGCTGTCATGGCAGCGTCTAGGGCAGTTTTAGTGGAACGTCCGAGCACAAGAATTCTTGGCCGGCCCTGCCACAAGGGTACACCATGGCTGTCCAGAAGAGTGGCATGCTGTTGCCTGCAGTGCGTCACTGAGCGCACCTTCAACGTGCTGCCAATTGTGGAGGGCGTGTACGACATGGGCAACTTGGCAGCCGTCACCCGCTCAGCTGACGGTGGGATCCAGCCTGTGTTGCGATTCCGACCCCTGGGCTTGGCAGCAGCGTTCGTTACGGAAGTGCTGTGCTGCGCGATCATACGAGGTGCTTCAAGGATCAAATCTGCGTATCACATCTCGTGTGCATTGTTTTCGAGTCGTAAATGGGCATACTGGTGCTGTGCAGCTCTGGGACTGGGCGCGCTGCACATCATCAACAGCAGGTGTGACAATGCGAATGGCGAATAACCTGCAGCCGATCTGGTGTGCCCGCGCCACGCCAAGACCCTGCCTTGACGAGTTTGTAACCTTGACGTCTCACGATCGCAGCGGCGCCAAGTACAAGCAGTCGGCGAGGCACAGCGCGGGCGCGGAGAAGTGGCTGGACGTGCGCATGTGGTCATCGGCAGCCGACTGCCTGGCATCCGCCAAGGCTGCGGGCTTTCAGGTGAAGACGCCGAGTACCAGTGTCAGTAACCATTAAGCACAATGGCAGAGGAAGGGAGGTTGCAGGTGCGGATGTGGTCCTCCGCGGCAGACTGCCTGGCGTCCGCAAAGCCGGCCGGCTTAAAGGTGCATTGAGACGCAGTCCCGCACCCCCGGTCGAGTCTGCAGCCGGTGGTGCTCTTGAAGGTCTGCGCTGAGCAGCATCAAGGCTGCTGATGGGTGACCGGCAGAGGCTCTGCTGCTCGGGCAGGTGGTGGTGACGCATCTGCGGGCGGACGCAATAGATGTGAAGGACGTGGACTGGACGCGGCCCACCGCCATCGTGCTTGGCAACGAGCGGGAAGGCATGCTTTCCTCAATCCAAGACCCCGCGTCCATCTCACTTCCGCAAACACATTCACTCACTGTTAAGCACGTAAAAAATTCATGCGAGTTTTGCCATTGCACCAAGGCTCCTGCCAGCAGAAGCACGTGCACTGCGCTGCACGCATGCGACCTGAGCTGCACAGCGCTCATGCGACTGCGGCAGCGGTTCAGCGGCCAGCCTGCAACGTCACGGCCAACGACTGCATGTGACGTGCTTCGCACCACCGCAGGCGTGTCGCAGGAGGTGCTGGACGTGGCAGATCAGTGCGCCATCATCCCCATGGTGAGCCAAATGACTGCGAGGACTTGACCGGGTCGACTTGACATGGTTGAGGTGACTTGAAACTGTCCTCTGTGCGATCAGTCAGAATGTTGGGATCCTCGTCCGTCTCAATTTGGATGTAACAGTCAGAATCTTCGGGTGGCGTCCAGGTAGGCATGGTGGAGTCGCTCAACGTGTCAGTGGCGGCGGCGCTCATGCTGAACGAGGCGCGCCGCGGCCGGTTGCAGGCCCTGGTGAGCGCCTCAAAACCCTGGAATGCGCGCTGCAAACCCTGAAGAGCATCTCCACTGTGGACCTGAAGCAAGCGTCTCCTGGGCTGTGATATCGAGCATGGCAGCATGGACGCTCTGCATCTGATGGCGCGGACCCACGCGTTGCGCGCAGCTGCTGCAGGGTACTCAGGTCGAAGGCTGTGACGATAGTACATTCTTGTATGTTCTCATGCAGATAGAAAACAACACTATCATGTACTTTTGCAGGGCTACCACGGGGATCTGACGCGGGAGGAACAGGAAACGTTGCGCGCCGTCATGCTGCTGCGCCACCAGGTGAGCGCGCAGAATTGTAGGCCTTTCTGGAATCTCCTGCGCTTCCTGTCGGTAGTTGCCGACAGCCGTCTGCCGGCTGCAAATCGCTCTGCAGGCTTTTGCTTTGCAGCGTTTGACGGTGCTAGCAAGAGCTTCACCTGACCTTGACGAACGTGTCCGCTGTTCACTATTGCAGGGCAAGTCGGACCAGATTCTGTCACATCTGCTGAAAAGGCCCGCGGCGCAGTGGCAGACGAACACCCGCTGGTATAGGGAAGTGGTACACAATGGCGGCAAGGAGATTGAGAAAGAGTTTGCGATGGATGCGTAGATTGGGGAAGGCGAGCCAAGATAGGACAGGCGGGCGAACAGCTGTTCTCAGTGCATCTGCAGCTGCCGTGCTTTGGTCAGAACAGGAGGTTGCAAACGACCGGGTTGCAAAGAAAAGTCAGCAGCGATCTGGCGCATGCACATGCACCGATTTTCAGGCACAAAAGCTCACGCACGTTCCTTATCGTCAAGTGCGGTGTTCACTGGTGGATAACCCTGTTTGGTTGAGTGCGCATGGCTTGGTGCAGTGATGGATCTTGTGGCCTGCGAAGGCCGGTCGTGTGGAGCTCTGAGAGAATTTCAGCAAGCGTGGAGACGCATGCAACAACGCTCACGACTGCCTCGGCAGCCTCGTCTGGGACCAGCGGCATCCATCATGCACGCAACACACAGACGTTGAGGTCACATACTCCGTCGCAGGCATGGCGTCCGCGTCAGCAGCGGCCTCCTCACTTGTTGAGGTACTCCGCGATGACGTTCTGGCCCTCAGAGTCCTGTGCACAAGACATTGGATTGTCAGTGTAGGTGAAAATGCAGCAGCGCTGCACGCGTGCGACAAGAGTGGCGCGGGGGATCAGCCAAGGTGCTGCGGAGTGAGCGCAAACGTAGCAGCTGGCATGATGGCATCGAAGGCCGGGGGAACCTCACTTGGCACCAGCAGATTGACAGAAACGTCGGCAAGCCAGGATTCCTTTGGCAGCAGAATAGAAGCTGAGCTCACCTCGCCGTAGGAGGTCACGACGGCGCAGCTGCAGCCCACGACCTGCAGGAAGAACAACAGCGTTTCAGCATGCACATCGCTAATTAAGGGAAGGTAGCAGAAATCAACAAGCAAAGACAGCACGACACAACCAGTGTCGAACGGTGACCGTTGCGGCGCATGTCGCCACATCCAAAGGCATTCCTAAGTTGCACATGACTCTCAGTTCTGCTCACCTTGCGGGCCTCGCCCTCGGCGTCGATCTTGCACAGGCCGGCCCACTGGCCGAGCTGCTTGGCCTCCGGCACCGACAGCAGCGACACGTTGTGCTCCGCACACAGCGCCTCGATCAGCTGCGCATAGAAACAAAGATATATATATGTAAATGCACCACTCTTGGAAGCCATTTTGCAAGAGCAATGGACAATCATTGTGCTCCGCGCACAGCGCCTCAATCAGTGCGGTTGCATTGACGAGAGAAGATCAATCGAAATCAATCTTGTCTAAAGGCCGTCATGCACAACAGGACACGGATTGTGCTCCGCGCTCAACGCCGTCAGCCTTCCGCACAACATGACAATGGTGCTGTTAAGCACTGCCAAATTCCAAACACTACCTTCTTGTAGTCGGGCTGGTTGCAGTCCTCCGCCAGCACGCACAGCTTGGCCTGGCCCTTCTCAATGGCGCGAGCCGCCTCGTGGAGGCCACGGGACAGGCCGTCGTAGGCGAGCGCCTTCTTCAGCACTTGCTGAGCGCGACAAAAGCGAAGCGGAATCAGCAAACAGGCGAGTTGGAAGCAGCGGCACTCGGAAAGGCGAAGTGTTTTGGGGCCTGCGGCCCGGAGGCCAGCGCAAGGGCGCCGTCCCACTGGAGCATCTGGCCATCGCGGCAATCACTTCGACCGACAGCCGCAACGCGTGATGCAGAATTGCGGCTCAGCAGACAGCCACAGTTGCAGCATGATGCCACCGCTGTGCGATCTGCCAGTGTAGTAGCTGCCGCATAGTTACTCAAAACTCCAAAACTGGATCGCCAAACACCGTTACTATTTATGGCCAATGCGACGCTCACCACCAATAAGAATGAGCCGCGGCCGCCACTTGGCAAACTGCTCCCGAGAGGCGCATCAGCCTCCTTCCAACAGTGTTGTTGGGACAAGATGTTTAATGCCACGGTAAAAAGGTAGCTGGCTCAACAGGCGCCATGAGTAGTTCGCTGGTATGGAGAAAGATGGGCATTGCGCGCGCTGGGAGGCATCTCGCTAAAGCAACTCGCCTGCACGCCCTCGTTGATGGTGAGCGGCTCCTTCGGCACATCCGCGGCGGGGGCCTCAGCTTCCTCCTCCTCGACCTCGTCGGCCTCGACGTCAGCGACGGGCTTCTCCTCGGTCTCAGACATGATGTCTGGTGGTGTGTTGATTCCTTGTCAGCGAGGTCCTCAACAGCTGACGCTGTTTCCCAGGCTGTTTCCTGAGATCAAGCTGACTTCGATTGCAGAATGCGCAGAGAGGCAGAGACTGTCACAGCGCGGCGCCTTGAGGCGGCGACGCACTTGTAAACCCTGACTCTTGGAGGAGCTCAGTACTTGGCTCTTAAAATCTGATGTGGCATCGCTTTGTCACCCAAGATGATGACTTCGCTCCCAGATTGTGGTCTTCGAAGCCATTTCCTGCAAGTCTCGAACGCTCTTGGTGCACACGCTCCACAGCTGATTGAGCCTGCAGGATCAAGGCGTGTGGCGGGCGGTCGCTCAGCGCCCGTACTACAACGTTTGCAGGGACCCAACCAAACTAATTACGGCTGCACTTTCATTTTGGCATCGCAGCACCTTGAGGCGGCGACTGTTGGTTCATTGTCCTTATTCGCAGCCGAAGTCTCGATCTCGGCTCGTTGCGTTAATAACATCGGCGACGGGCAACCTAGATGGCAGACAGCCCCCTGACACAAGACAAAGAGCATGCCGAAGTCGACGACAGATGCTGGGATCCGAGCGTTCCAATAAGGACCAAGCGGCCGCCGAAGCGCGTGCAGGATGCATATTGCAACTGTCAGTACGAGGTGCGTTGCCGGGAGCTGCGCCGCTGTCTTGGCAGCGGCGGCATTCGCCATGCACTGGCATCCCTCCTGGACATACTGACATCCAGAGGTGAATTTCGCTGCAAATCTCCGTGCTTTATCCCGATCAATCGCCATGCCTCACAGACGCAGTACCTGGAGATGCGGGATGGCGTCCGCATCGCCGCCGATGTGCTGCGGCCACCGGTCGGCCGCTTCGACGAGTCGCGCGGCCTGCCGTGCGTCCTGCTGCAGACCAGGTATGTCTGCGACAGTGGTCTGCAGCGTCCGCTCCCTGCCATCATATTTGTCAGAGGCGTTTGGCGGTCAACGCTGTCGCATGCCGTCCCAGACTGGCATGTGCCTGAAAGCTGCCGACGCCAGCTGTGCGTGCCTGCAGGTACCAGCGAAGCACGGTGGCGAGGTGGCCCATCAAAAACCTGCTCAACGGCCGGCCTCTGGACCTCCTCAGCCAGGTGCGTCAATCGGCGCTCAGGACTGGTCCATTATCACTCTTGGCACCTTCATTTTCAGGTTGCGTCATGCACAAGTGCCTGGATCCTGCCTGAGCGCAGGTCACCCATCTGCCAGGCGCCCCAGAGTGTCGTCAAAAGTTCAAAGGGCGCCTTGTCACCCACCCACTTTACCGTTCATCCAGGACGCGAGGTCGTGGTTCCTGGCAGCGGGGTATGCGGTTGTGGCCGTCGACGTGCGCGGCACGGGCGCCTCTTTTGGGCGCTGGCGGGCGCCGTGGACGCCGGAGGAGCGGCAGGACTCGCGCGAGATTGTGGAATGGATCTCGCAGCAGCCCTGGAGCAACCAGCAGGTGGGCAGGCAGGGGCGGCGTGCGCCCAGCACTGGGGACAGCGACATGCAGTCGGGATGGCAGCCCGCGAGGCGGCTGCTTTGACAATGGCAGCTTTGGTGGCATGCATGATGGTGGCTTTCGGATCCACCCTAGGACTCGGGGCTGTGCAGAAGCACCCGGCTGCTTCGCAATGATATCCCCCGGCGCTGCTTCCGACACAGCGGCGCCTGTGCATTGCAGGTGGTACTGTGGGGCGTCTCCTACGATGGTGCGTGCGGCTCCTACCGTCTGAATCTTGGGCAGGATGCACATGCACACACGACTCCTATGTCGCTGTCAATGGCCTCGGCTGCCCCCTGTCAGCAGCTCCGTTACCATTCATGCGGAGCCTGCAGATGACAGCGTAAGCTGCGCTTTCTGCCCACTGCCTCGAATGCCCCTGATCGACTGCGTCGCACTCAACAGGCACAGCAGCCCTCTTCACGACGGCACAGCAGCACCCCGCAGTGAAGGCCGCCGCGCCGCAGTGAGTCGCCCACATGCACTGCCCACTTCATGTTGCAAGGCGTCCGCATGCATGCTGTGTGGTTACCTGCCATTCAAGAGGGTTGCCTCCGTACAGAGAAGCTCAGTCGTGTTCGAATGCAGCATTTGCGCGTTGTCTGCAGGTATGCCTTTTGGGACATATATGGCGACATCGGCCTGCCGGGCGGCATCCCGCTGCACAGCTTTGCAGAGACGTGGACGCGGCACTGCCTGTCGTTCGACGCAAACGACCTCAGCCGGTGAGGAGAGGTCATGAGCAGACAGATGAATCTTGTTTGGAGAGCTGCTGAGCATCAAGGCACCGACATTCAGCGTCCTCAATGGCGTCCTGATCACATCGCTGCCTCTTTGCAGGCTACCACAGCCTAATGGCGCACTGCTGCCACTCATCACCAGGTAATTATCTTTGCAAGTATGTTTCGACCTTGCATCTGCCGCAGTCTCGAGCCTCTGGCGCAGCAGCCAGCATGCCGGCTGCGCGAGTCGCCTTCCTTGACCGCGACAGCTACTTGCGGTGTGCCCGTTTGACCGGTGGTCAGAAGCCATGGCTCCGTCTTGCAACGCGCAGGGGCTGCCAGCCGGTCACGGAGGGACTGAAGCTGGGCACGAGCAGCGGCGGCAGCCAGCCAGGCGGCAGCCCCAATGGCGATGCCGGCGGCGGCAAACCCGGCGGCGGCAAAATCCGCAGCGCCAACGGCAAAACCGGCAAGGCAAATGGCGGGGCTGCCAAGGAGTCGCGGAAGGCTTCGCGCAAGGCGACCGGCGACTCGCCTGAGGCCCGGCGGCGGGGAATGGCGCTACTGCGGGAGGCCGTGCAGGGTCACGACTCGTGAGCGCCTTGATCGAATTTTGAACGTGTTCTGAGATGTTGTGAAGCTGGACGCGGCTGGACTGACTGTGCGCCTAAGCATCCGGCACATCGGAAGCCGTGCACCGCAATCCCTGCCCCTGGAGTGCAGGTCCACTGGCTTCTGACGTGCTGCTTCACAAACCCAGCAACTGCGGGAGCTGCGGCAGGGTGGAAACCCCTTTCCGAGCCAGCCGCATGCCATACAGCACCGCGACAACAGCAAGCGTCAGCAGCATCGCTGCCCTCACCGGCCGTGCTTGAACCGCCTTCCTGCTGCAGCTGGGAGGCTGCAGAGGGCCTGGCGGCAGTGCCTGCACGAACGGCATCTCGCCGTTCTGATCAAAATCCTGATTTCAAGCAATGAACCAGTACCCACCTCATTCACCAGGTTTGTTCTCTGCGCTTCCGCAGGTGGGAGGCTGCGAGAACCTGGCCGCGGTGCGCTGCACCTATTGTGCCATGTGGAACGAATCAACTCATGGCCACCATTCAAACATGCACTTAACTATGAAGATCTGTTGTTTTGCAGGTGGGAGGCTGCGAGGGACCTGGCCGCGGTGCGCTGCACCGACGACATCGCGCCGCAGGCCAGCATGCCGATCACCGACATCAGCGCCTGCGGCGTGGCGGGCGACATCTCGGTCAGCGGCGTGCCGCTGAACGTCACCGCTGGGTGGCTGGACTCCACCGCTGCACCGGCCATCTACATCTTCTGCAATGCGGCAAAGGCGCCAGGTATGCTTGCACACATTCAGTAAAAGTCCGGGCAGTCACGGCGCTTCGGCGCGTGTCCTGGGCACCGCTGTCGGCCTTGCCGCATGGAAAGCAATCAACAGTCACCTGTTCTGTCACTTTGCATTCGCTCGGGAGTTCTGGCCTGCTGCAGGTCCGCTGTCACATACAGCTGTTTTCCTCTCCGGGGTCTCAGCTCTCGTTTCTGAGCTGTGTTCTCCGCCTGCTGCTCTTTCTCTGAGCTTTGCTTCCCGCCTGCTGCTCTTGAGCTCGTCTTACATGCCGTGTCCATCCTCGCCTGTTGCGCAGGCAGCCGCCTGCTGCTGGGGCCCTGGGGCCACGGCGGCAACATGTACTGCCGCCTGCCGGAGCGCGCCGCCACGCGTTCAGCGTTCAGTGCGAGCCTGCAGTGCATTGACTTCTTCGACCGCGTGTGCGGCTACCACCCTGCCGGCAGGTATGGTCTGGTGCTGCCATCATCAAGGAGTCGATCGGAGGGTACAACGGGTTGATGGCGGTCAGAACGCATCGGCTGCTGCCGTGCTGCAAATGTCAACACATCTCCATGACAGACTGAGGAGGTCTTGCTGAACTGTCACATAACCATCTAAACTTTAATTGTTTAATCTAATCCCAGGATGAGAAGCATGCTTCGACTGGCTGCTGCAGGTCGGCAGAGGTGTTTGGACGCGCGGCGGCGCACGGTAGCGGGAAGCAGAATGGCAGCGCCACGAATGGCGACGCGCCCGCGGCGTGCAACAGGAGCAACGGCGCCGCGGGCGCCGCCAATGGCAACGGCCTGGCTGCTGCCCGCACGAACGGCCAGACGATTGGCCAGCCAACGAACAGGCAGCCGACGAATGTTCAGTCGTCGAACGGCCAATCGGCGGCCAGCGGGCCCGCGTCAGCCGGCGGCGGCGCAGCGGGTCGGCAGGACGAGCCGAGCGTGCGGTTCTTCCTGATGGGCTGCAGGTGCGGGCGTGCGCTGGACATCTGCATGTCCAAACAGTCGTGCTTGTCATATGTCTGCACTTGTCTATTAAAGCACTGGCGTCAGCTGGCCCTGCACTGTGACAGGCCGCACTGGAAATCAGCGCACTCCTGGCCGCCCGAGGACCTGGCAGAGCAGCCGCTTGTGCTGCACCTCGGCGGTAACGGAAGCAGCAGGGACACCAATGGCAACACGGGCAGCGGCTTTGCCGTGACGCCGTTGGCTCCGTCATCAGGCGCTGGAGACGGCGCTGCAGCGGCGCCGGCAGTGGCGCCCGCCAACGGCGGATCGGCAGCAGCAGCTGATCGGTCACAGGGCGGACAGGCCCCGCAGGCCGCGCAATCCCCCACTGCGGGCGGCGGCGGCGGCGCGCAGGAGGTGCCGCTTCGGAGGCACGGCTGCCTGAGTGCGGCCGCTGCGGCGCCGCCGCTGCGCTGGCGGCAGGAAGTGGACCGCAGCCTATACCTCAAGGTGCCACTGAACAAGTGATAGAACTGTCGAGCGTTGGGAGGACCCCAGTGTGGGCAGTGTGTGATGCGCGCGCCATCATTCGCGCAAGTGATCTTCCTAATGCTGACATGCTCGGACAGTAAAAGAGTTCGTTTGATGCTGAACGTTGATGTGGTGGCTGATTCGTTCTATGACTCGTGCAGGGCAAGTCACGCTACGACGTCATCACGGAGCCAAAGGCCACCATACAGTACCACAAGTGTGATGCCGCATCTCCATTTGCTGATGCCGATGCCTCTGCCCGCTTGCTGTTGGCACACGCGTCGCATGCCACCCAGCAGTCTTGCTGCAGCTCGATGAGATGCACCTATGTGGAACCAGTACTCACCGAGCGACCGTCAAATCAAACCTCCCCTTCCTGAACCCGTGAACATCGCCTGCCCGCAGGCTGCGCAGCTCGGGGCACACGCTGTTCACAGGCGAGCCGCTGGCGGTGGAGCTCCAGGTACTTCTTTCGCTAGATCAGCGTGAACCCACAGATTGATACTATTTCTTTTTCAAAAACTGTTCTTCTCGAGGCGTTGGTTTTGGTTTGCTCCAGGTGGTGGGCTGGGTGGAGGTGGACCTGTGGGTGGCGTCCTGCAATCACTACGCAGGTTTCGTTGCTTACAGCCTGATGCAATCGCCATTCTCTGAACAATCGCAAGAAATAAGCACCGCGGTGCAGGTGGTGGGGCTGGGTGGAGGTGGACCTGCGGTGACGTCCAGCGACGACGATGCCAATCTGTCCATCAACCCGAAGGAAGTTCACGATTCTTTCTTCTTTTGATTAAATTGCAACAGTGACCTTCAGTTCTGCTCCCAGGTGGTGGGCTGGGTGGAGGTGGACCTGTGGGTGGCGTCCAGCGACGACGACGCCGATCTGTTCGTCTACCTGGAGGACTTTGACCCCGGGAAGCAGAAGGCCAAGTACGTGACGGAGGGCCAGATGCGGGCGTCGCACCGAAAGGAGCTGGCGGTGCCGAGAGGCGATCACCGCGCGGCGGCGCACCTGCCAGGTACAAATTCACGTTCCAAAACAAACATGGAGCTTCGCAAACTGCAAAATGCGGGCGTCGCACCGAAAAGGAGCTGGGAGCGCCAATGGGCGACCCGCGGGCGGCGGCGCATATACCAGGTAAACTTTTGAAGGAAAGTTGAAGGAGCAGTTGGCCCCTGATCAGGATGCGCGCCTTGACACCGTGCGGAGCCGGCGACGCCGGACGGCGGTCCCTTCGCGCGGCGCACCTGCTGGGTGGGGCTGAAACATCAGCTGCAAAAGGCATGAGGGCGCTGACTGCTGGTGTCTCGCGATCTGTCTGCTGCCGTGCTGGCTATGCTTCTTGAGCTCGCTGGTTGTCCTGTTACACTTGTGTGCGAGAGGCTGGATCTTTTGCACAGCTGCCTGTTTTCGTGACATGTATCTGAGGGCCACATATTTGCGTCGCGCAGGCGCGCCTTTCCACACCTTCAAACGCGCCGACCAGCAGCCGCTGCAACCGGGCGTGCCCGTCAGGTGCGAGCTGCACTGGGCAGCTGCACCTGACACAGTTCTTATCTTCCTGGTGCCTGGCACTTGCACGCCCTTTGCACCGCTGTACGCACCGAAGCGTCCGCATCTCCATGCAAACATCGAGACTGCGGCCTGGCCTAGAAGGTGGACACAAAAACAATACCATGTCTCTGTCGCTGCAGGGTGCGCTTCCAGCTGCTGCCGACGGCGTACGGCTTTGCGGCGGGGCACTGCCTGCGGCTGGCGATCGCCGGCGCCGACGCAAAGCACTTCTCCATCGACCACGAGGGCGACCGCACCATGTGGATCCACACAGGTCGGTTTCTCAGGATGCCCGCGTCGTCCGTGTTGATGGTGCCGACGGAAGGCGCTCGACTGCTGAGCATCGAAATGAAGACACGGTGATGTCGGCATGCATCGTCTGCGTCTGTAACCAGCATCGATGACAATTGAAAATAATACACTGTGGCGCAGGCGGCGCGACCGCCTCCCGGATCAGCATCCCGGTGATCCGGCCAGAGAAGGCCTGATTGCGGTGCCTGGCGTGCGCGTAGCTGCTGTTCCAGGCGCGGCGACATTTTCCAGGCGTGCAAGCGCCAGTATCATCAGGGCTTTGACCTTGACATTTTGACTTGGGCTTGGACTGAGCAGTGGCAGGCAGGTCACGGCAAGCAAAGATTGATTCAGGGTTTTCAGAGTTGACTTGTTAAAAGGCCTTTAATTTTGTGACAGCACATGCGTCGTCAGCCCCTTGCATCTTGGGGTATTGTACGCGGCCTATTACACACCTCCACAACAGCTGCATTGCCCTGGAACGTCTCCAAAAACGACGCATGGCCACCTGACGGCACGCAAAGCCTACGATCATCGTTGTTCCGCTCCGGCCACGGGTGTCGCCCGATCGATCGCCGTGTACCACTTCCGTGATTGGAGCTTTGCAGACCATCCACGGCCCTTGATCATGTGCCATATTTGCAAAAAATGCATCGCACATTGCATGAGATGCTTTGCAACCCACTATGACAACTCCACCTGGTCATCTGCTGCTGTCTGACCATACCCTAACATTTTCTCTCACAGCCTCGAAACCCTCTTTCACAGCTTGCACGCATGATCAGATACTCTCAAAATGCGTGTGAACCCCTGATCATGGCGCTGACACTGCACGGCAGGGTATAGGCAACAGCAGCTGCCATGGCGCCGAATACGCCAACGCCGCTCATCAAGGTGGACCCAAAGAAAAAGCCCGACGAGCTGACGCCGGTGCCGCACAACCGGTGGCACCCTGACATCCCGGCGGTACGTGTTGTAGTTCACCATCGCACCATGCATGACGTCGCCGCCAAGCATGCTCTGGTGGCCGCGCAGGGCAAATCGCCCGCATGATGCATGCTGAGGGCGGGCTGCAAGAGACTTTCTGCTCACCGGTACTTCACTTGCATATGTCGGCTGCATGCCCGCTCGGATTACATCACTCATGCATGCGCAGCACATGCATTGCGCCGGGACCTGGAATGTTGATGCAAAGCTCTGTGCGCGAGCCGCAGGTGGCGGAGGTGACGGAGGGGCAGCTTTTCCACGTGGAGACCATCGAGTGGACCGGCGGCCAGATCAAGGACGACGACTCGGCAGAGGACATCAAGACTGTCGACCTCAAGGCGGTAGGGCTCCCTGCCCTTTGGTCAATGATAAGAATGGAATCGCAATCCCAGCAAGGCCAGCATTCTGAAGCATGTCAGAGGGAACTTGCATTGCGACAAGGTCGACGCAGCGGGTGCAGCATGCTCGTGCTCGTAGGCCAAGTGATTCAGCAGCCTGCAGTAAGCCGCCCTTGCGCCGCAAATGTGGCCATGGACTTGAGTGAAAACTGCGCGACGCAGGTGCACTACCTGAGCGGCCCCATCAACGTGAAGGACAAGGAGGGCAAGCTGGCGCAGCCGGGCGACCTGCTGGCGGTCGAGATCTGCAACCTGGGGCCGCTGCCAGGTGACAACAGGACGCATACCTGGCAATGAGAGGCCGCTGGTGATTGATCTGTCCAACCTGGGGTCATGGGCCGCTGCCGGGAGATGGCAGCCTCCTCGATGACGCCGCCAGGCAACATGCCTGACATCTCAACGTCGAGGGGGTTTCGGGATTCATTCACAAGCCGAGCAATACAGACTGCAGATTCAAGCCAAATTTTCTTTGCGGCGCTGTTGTGGTGCAGGCGACGAGTGGGGCTTCACCGGCATCTTCGACCGCGACAACGGCGGTGGCTTCCTCACAGAGCACTTTCCCGGGGCGGCAAAGGCCGTGTGGCAGTTTGACGGCATCTTCGCCTCCAGCAGGCACATCCCAGGTGGGCCTGCTGCAGCAGCACTCTGTTTCACGCTCGGCAGCGCTGCATAATGATCACGAGATGTGAAATTGTTTACGCTCAGCAGCACCTGCATATTGATGTGGATGATTGCACATCGACTGTGAATAATCATCATAGCCTCTGATGCTTTGTCGATGCTGCGCGTGTTCAGGTGTCCGCTTCCCGGGCATCATCCACCCGGGCCTCATCGGCACGGCGCCGTCGGCGGAGCTGCTGGCCATCTGGAACGAGCGGGAGAAGGGTCTGGTGGACGCCGGGCCGGACGCCCTCACCCTCGGCAGCTGCCTGCATACGCGCCCGCTGGGTGAGTCGTCAAGCTAGCCCAGCTCACATTCCAGTGCTGTAGTTGCAATGACGCAGAGTAAAGGGGGGGGGGGGGGGGGGGTAAAACAAAAAACAATGAGAAAGAGCTGCGGAACGGCTGGCGTGCATGCCTGTCTGACAGTGTCTGGCAGTGTTCACACGGCTGAGTGTAGCTCGGGGAACCTGCAAAATTTGTGCATGCATATCCACGCCTGTGACATTCAAAGCACTCTGTGGCGTGGTGACCTGCGTCGAGGCGAAAAAGAAAGAAAAAGAAAAAAGTTTTAGGGTTCAAGGCGGAAAAAATCACCCTGCCGCAGCGTGCCTGCCCGACCCGGAGAGCGCCTGCCTGGGGTCCGTGCCGAAGGACTCTGAGGAGTGGGGCCGCATCGCGGCGGAGGGGGCGCGCACGGTGCCGGGCCGCGAGAACGGCGGCAACTGCGACATCAAGAACCTGTCGCGGGGGTCCAAGGTGAGCGGCGGCGCCGGTTGACAATCCGAACTCTTCCCTCTAATTTATTACAGTTTTGCACTGCTGGGCGCATCATGACTTGGGGATGGAGAGGTGGACACGCCATCCTGGAAACGCAATTGCCTGACGATCAGATGTCTGACGGCAGCGATTGCAAAATTGTGTGGCAGGTGTACCTGCCGGTGTTTGTGGAGGGCGGCAAGCTGAGCATGGGCGACATGCACTTCTCGCAAGGCGACGGCGAGGTGTCCTTCTGCGGTGCGCCTTGTTTGCTTTTCATTTTCTGATTGTGTCGCCTCTGCTCCCGTCAGTCGCGAGCACCCGCCACAGAAATTTGCCAAAGTCCCGCTGTCTGTAAGGCGGTGCGTTTATTCTCAAAGCAGCTGCAGCAGCGTAGTGAAGCAATGCTGATGCATGTGGCGCAGGCGCGATCGAGATGTCGGGGTGGCTCGACCTGAAGTGAGTCCCCCAGGTTTTCCAGTGTCTCACACAAACACCTGCGCCTCTGCGTGTCACAGTCTGACGACCTTCCAGGCATGCCTGCTCAGCTGACTGCCACTGTCCTTCTTCTCCTTTCTGTTTCTTCTGCGGCTGTGCAGTGCACCGCCTCACGTGCTGTGAATGGCATCGCAGGTGCGAGATCATCCGCGGCGGCATGGACACCTACCTCACACCCTTCGGTCCCACGAAGCTGCACGTCAACCCAATCTTCGAGATCGGGCCTCTGGAGCCGCGCTTCTCCGAGTGGCTTGTGTTCGAGGTGCGTCAGATGCGTGTCCCAACAGTTTGTGCAGGGTTGTTTCCATCGCCCACTGCATTTGATACATGCCCGGGTGGTGTCCCCGCACCACTCGCCCCTGGACATGCATGTACGCCGCGGGTGTGCGCTGCTGGCAGACTGCTCTGGGCTAAGGACGGGCTAAAAATTGCGTAGGGCATCAGCGTGGATGAGACCGGCCGGCAGCACTACCTGGACGCGACAGTCGCCTACAAGCGCGCGGTAGGTGCTGAGGGGTGTTAGGGTTAAAAGAGGGGACATGCCCTGTATCAAACCCTGCGCCCTACACGACCGAGTACCTGAGCATTGTCCAGCAGGAGCGGTGCAGCAATCGGCATGGCGGCTGGAGCCGGCACAATTATGTTGTCTCTGGCGGCTTGTTCAGGCACGGCAGCGCACCAGCTGCCCGTGCGCCAGCAAGGCTGGTGCCGTCACGGATCTACATGACAATGAGAAGCGAGGCCTGTGCGCTGTGCTATGCCTGCAGGTGCTCAACTGCATATACTATTTGGCCAAATTTGGCTACACCCCCGAGCAAGTGTACCTGCTTCTGAGCTGCTGCCCCTGCGAAGGTGCGGGGAGCATCTGGGTTTTCATGTGAACAGCTTTTGTACAACCAGAGCATGGTTGTGTGTGTCGCCATGCTGCAAGTGCACCTGGCGACGAACCAACAACTTGCCCGCAGGCCGCATCAGCGGCATCGTGGACGTACCAAACGCCTGCGCGACGCTCGCCATCCCGCTGGCGATATTCGACCAGGTGCCCCGCTTACCTTCTGACCGGCTGCCGCGCCAGTCTCCATATGCAGTCACCTGCGCAGACGCACTCGAGCCTGCTAACCACCGTTGGCATCATGAAATTGTGTCACACACTTCCTCTCGTGCCGCAGGACATCCGGCCAAAGCGCAATGGCATCGGGCCGCCGACAGGGCCGCGGGTGGTCGACGGTGGCAGCATTGTCAAGCTGCCGCAGTGCGCCTACGAGGGCAGCATGCCCACCTTCAAGAACGCCTTCCAGCACTGATTCGGATTGTGAGCGCCAAGCCATGTATCAGAAACCAGTTTCATTAAGTCACCCCTTGCCGCTCCTAGTCCGGCAGTCACAGTGTCTCTGCGATCTGCGTTTGGCGCAGACACAGCGTTCTCACCATTGCACTCTGCATGCAGGCTATGTTCGAAGCCTATGACCTGATTCAACATGCCCATGTGTCCGACATGTAGTATTGATATTGAACACTGCTGCACCTGCCTGCAGATGACGGGCGGCAGCCTACCGGTCCGAGCGCGGTGTCATGCACCGCAAAGGACGGCATAGGCAGTAGCAGTGTTGTATCATGGTCCAGTATCCGTGTTGAGTGATTCCCCATGTGGGCAGCATTGTCATTGCTTCACTACGTGTATTTCATTGTCTCACTTGATCAGCTTCCGAAGCGCTCTGCTTCGTAGGTGTTGCCAATTGTGCTTTCGAAGGTCCAGGACATCCCATCAAATCACTCAGCGATGTACTTACAGTCAGTCCCTCCCGCCGGCGGCCTTCTGTTGCTGCGAGAGATTGACTCATCTCGTCCTGGTTTGTGTTTGCGCAGAGTCCCTCCGCCGCCGCCACCCCGCACAACGGCGGCCAGGTGCATTGCTCTGCTCGGGGCTGCCTGTCTGAAATAATGATGGTCTGACGTCATGCCCGCGCCTTTCAAATCCTGTTGCAGCCCAGACAGGAGCCAAGGTCCGTCACGGACACACTGTGGGGCCGAAGCAAAAGTAAGATCTCCGCCAGATCTTCGCCAGCTAGGGGACTGCAGATTCCGGAACGAGGGTGATACGACTTCAGCATCCTCACGTGCGGTTTTAGGCACGGCACGTGCCGCCGCACAAACTGCTGTCACAGTTGCTCTCCTGCTACAACAAACTCGCTAACAAACTCGCAGCCAGCAGTCTATCTGTATAATCTCCTCTTTCTCAGCCGCCAATCGCCAGCCGCCGACTTTGACCCCGTCTCAATCGTAGCTGCTGAGCGAAGATGAGCTGCTGCTGTTAGACGATGTATCCCGCTTACGCCTCTGCAAATGCGCACCAGCATCAGCATAATAGACAACAAGAGCTCACAGCTTTGCATAGGAAGCGTCTAGCGCGAAAGGGGCCCAACGGTTGACCTCCTCAGGACGCCGCACGTGCACGATCTCGCCGCAACCATGCTCAGCCGCAGGTGAGAGTCATCAAGCAAAGTAGAAATGACTGTCTGCAGTGGCTGCCAACCTGTGATGTCCCTGACAACTTGGGGTCCCTCCGGCGACGATGACGGCATCAACACGTTGTTGCGTGCGCGGCACGTAAGCGCCACCGCAGGATTTAGTTACGCGGTTCCTGTCTGCTATTCCTTTTCGCATCCAACGAAAATCCGCTCTGGCGCTTCGCACGCTCGCCGGCTCACCCAAACCGCAACAGGCCTGGCCGTCCTGGCCTCGTTGGGGATCAGCCGCCTTTCTGGAAGTTCACACGAATCCCCACAGAGTCAATCGCGTGCCGCTTGTGCGCGGCGCTTTGGCAGCACACAAGCAGATGTGCGTCGCGATCGCATGCTGATAATCGAACCCAGGCCTGATCTAACCCAGGCCTAATCCTGCGCGCCCCTGTCAAACCTTCTTCTTGCTCCGCGAAACTCTGACCGGGACGGGCTGAAGCGCGCGCGCTGTGCGTGCACGGCCTACAAACACAAGACTGCTCCGCATTCACTGCACATATACAAGTTCCTCTGTTGCACGCAGATCCGCGTTGCTCGGGGCGACGGCGCCGGCGAGGCCGCAGGTCGGCTTTGAGATTGGGGCGGTGAGCAAGCCGGCCCCACCAGCGGCGGCAACTCAGGCCCTGCTGCCGAGCTGCACTGCCGTGAACAACCCGGCGCCGCCACCGACCAAGCCGATCGCCGTGCCAGGCTTTTCGAGGGCGCCACCTTCGTCACCGCGCGTGTTGACGCCGCAGCAGGTGGGGCCCTGCGGCTGTTGCTCGTCTCTGCCAATGTGCCTGCTTGGCGATCAATTTGCTTTGAGGTCGGCCGCAAATGTAATGACTTGGCTATCTGCAGCACTTTCGATACATACTGCGCTTTGCCATTCCCGTGCGCACCGGCCTTTCTATGGTCTGCATTCCCCAGCTGGATTCCTGCCAATATCTTGAAGTGAGCTATTGTTGAACCAGTCGCAGCAGCACATCTCAGACTCTCTGTAATATGTGCAGGGCGGAGAGGCGTGCCGGGCTGCGTTCCTGCGCCAATGCTCTGACGCAGCCATGGACACACAAGACGCCACCGCCGCAGCGCCCACCAAGACGGCGCAGCCAGCTGGCTTGTCGGCCGAGTCGGCGGCGCCGCTGGGCTCCTGGGCGGCCCGCCAGACGGTGATGCCGCTGCCAGCAAGGCCAATGGGCTTCCCTGCTCAGCACACAAAGGTGCGGTCTGGCTTCAAGCTCACTGCCACTCAGCGTTTGATTACAGTCATCAGCCGATTCAATGCGGCACCAGCTTGCAGATGGCAACAGCTGCATGGTAGCTGACGCTTGGGGCATGTAAGTCCTGCTTGCACCCAGCAGCAGCGCTGAACGCTTTTGGATCGATTTGGACCGAGAATGGTTTCACAGCCGATCTGATCAAGGTGCTCAATCATTTCGTGACAGGCGCGCATGCAGAAGGCGCGGCCATCTCAAGGTGACGCCGACGCGGTGTGGCGCTACCGCTTCCGCCTGAAGTGGCGGCGCGAGCAGCTGCGCGCCCTGTTCGATGGCCCCGACCGCAGCCTGTCGGGCGGCGAGGCGCTGCCGTCCGACGGCAGCGAAGACGACTGCCTGATATTTGGCATCGACGACATCGTTGACTCCCCGCTGCCGGCGCCGCTGCCGCCGCTGCAGTTAACAGCTTCCGCGCCGGCCCCGCGCCCGGCCCCGGCGCTGCGGTTGCGCACCATCAAGGTAACCGCCGGCAGCGACTCCGACAGCGACATGGCCACACCGCCACCCCTGGCCCGGGCGCCGCCGACGCCGCTGCAGGCCGCGGCGGCGCCGCCGCTGCCGGGCGCTGAAGCCCTGGCGGCGGCGTTCCCGGAGTTGCCGGCCATCCGCAAGGCCATCATGCGCGGCGGTAACAAGCCGCAGCACGGCAAGGTGGGCGCGGCCGATCGCAAGTGGTCGCCCAGAATGACCACCAGCCCGCAGCGCGCCGCAAACGCTGCATAGAATGCGGCAAACCATAGTGGAAGCAGCAAGCAGACGCAATTGGGATCGGCAGGGACGCATCTCTAGCTCGTAGCAGCAACAACGGTGCCTCAAATCAATTCGGACGGTCTTTTCCGAAAAGAAGCCTTTTTCGTTCCGTTACAGTAGCACCGTAGATTCGTCTGGGATGGTGTCCGCAAGCGATTGTTGGCGCATTCATTGCTTTTGCCTCGTCGCATGGGGACCACTGATCTGTTGTTTTGGGGTGAATCTTTTGTAACATATCATGCACCATTGGATTTTATTCTGGACAGAAATCCAATGTTGAAATCGTTCACACCTGCTTTCATGAGTCGAGCATCTGCTCAATTTCTGCCGCCCTTGCCGCTGCCAGATCACATTTGCATTCTACATCATTGCAATGTTTGCCGCGTCGCGTTCGCCGCTGGTCTTGCCTTCGCCATGTTCACATCTTGTCGAGTGTAGCTGTACATAGAAAGGCATTTGAAGTTGCGTTTTCCTCGCATTGACTTTGCAGCGATGACTTTCGATCATCTTGCATTTGTGGGTGATGTTCAAGCCCTGCAGCTTCTTTCCATTGGCGGGGAAGATGCGTCAATGTTGCTAGCCGGTGAGCCGATCGCTTTTGGGCGAAGCCACTGACCTGCCAGGGGATTGCGCTCATGCATTGACTATGAAGTCTTGCACAACAGCCAAGCATTCCGGTGTGCCTGCAGGTGTCGGGTCTCAGCTGCAGGCATACGACCTGCCGAGCGGCAGGCTGCAGCAGAACAGCACCGTGCTGCCGAATGCGGCGCGCGTGCATGGCATTCATGCGGCGCAGCTCGCAGACGGACGCCTGGCCATCGCCGTGCACGGCGATCACAATGCAAAGGTGCCAAGATTCAGAAGGAAAGCCGCAGTTCTTCGCATGTCGTGATCATCGTGTCAGGTCAAAGATGTCTTGGCGATGGCCGCATGTGCACTGCAATGAATGTCGTGTGGCACACGCATTGAGCAGCAACAGTCGCCGTTGCCCCGCCGCTGGCAAAAACGAACAACTGATGAAAACATCCCGCATCGCAGGTGCTGTCACTGGATGGGACTGGCGCCGACCTCCGCACGCTCGCGGCGGCGCCGTGGCTGCAGCAGTGGACCATGGCGGCGCGGCTGCTGCCCCTGCCGGCGGCGCCCGGCCGCAACGCCAGCCTCACGCGGCGCGGCGCGGCGGTCGCGCCCGACGCGGAGCCGGTGGCTGCGCTGGCACTGGGTCTGAGTGACAACTCGGTGCAGCTGTACAGCCTGCTGTGCGGCGCCGGCGCCGATGGAAGCGCTGGCAGAGACGCGGATGGCAACGAGCCTCAGGCATGTCCTTTCTCTGTTGGGGACGCGACCGTCAGGCCGAGCGGCCTCCCTTGGAGCACAATGCCAGCAGTCAGCGTGGTCACACCATGCTTGTGCAGGACACATGTTGACTCGCTGCAGACACTGTCGTGCGGGCGGCAGGACCGCATCACAGCTCCAGCGACCAGTCTATCGTTTTCCAATGACGTGTTTTTCAACTGCAGGAGCTACAGCCGCTGCTGCGCGTGTGCTGCGTCAACTCGTCGCTGCTGTACTCCATGGACCTGCACTGGTCGCTGGGCAGCGAAGCCAGCGACGGCAGCACTGGTGACGGCATCACCCTAAGAGGCGGCGACAGCAGTGGCGGCGTCAGCGGCTGGGGGGACGTATGCCTCTGGGTGGCCGCTGGCACCGTCTTCCTGGACGTGCTGACGTGGAGCTTCCCCAGCCTGACGACCGCCATGCTGCGCGCCTCTGCCGCTGCAGGTACCAAATGATGGGAACGCAGACCTGCCACGACATCACCTTCGAAGATAGGATCATGCTCATCTCCACATTCAATGGCACTGTTAAAGTCCTGTCCAAGAGCACAGCACAAGCACAATCACAAGCACGACTGTAACATACCCGCCATCCTCTGCAGGCCCTCGATTAAGCCGTGAGGAAGCAGCTGCGCTTACCGAAGGTGCGCAGGCGCTTGCTGCTGCCGTGCTGCATCCGCCGACCATCACGCGGCCGGTGCACCAGACGCTGCTCGGCCACACCGGCTCCATTCACAGGTGCAGCAGAGATATTGGATTCCAACAGCATCCGCGTCAAGTGGTAGTCCTGTCAGTCAGTGCCCTGCGCGTGTGGTTGTGCGATTTGCCACTGCAAGCCCCCACCTGCAACTTTTCTGCCAGCCTCCACATGCATGTGCATTGCCTAAGAGAGTGGCAAATGCTGCAGGGTGCGCTGGTCGCCGGACGCCCGCATCCTGGCGTCCGCTTCCGACGACCGCACTGTGCGCCTGTGGCGCGCCGGCCTTGGCATGGCAGCAGGCGGCAGCAATGGCGCCGCGGGCGGCGCAACGGCGGCGCCGCTGCCGGTGCTGCATGGCCACACCTCGCGGCTGTGGGACGTGGACATCCGCAACGGCGTCGTCGCCACCGGCAGCGAGGACCGCACCGTCAGGTGGGCAGGAACTCAGTTGAAAAAATGAGTTTGCTCGTCAGCCAACAGAGAGCAAATGGTCCGTCTGTGTCCTCCCACCGCAAGCGATTTCGCGGGGGCAGCATCGCAGCTGGCAGCAACGCCGCACCATGAGGTCTAATTCAATTGCTCATACACTGCCCTGCTGACTGTGGCACGCTCGATATTCGCAAGTATCCAAGAGGTGCTCGCAAACCAGTTGGAGTCACAGTCAGCAGGTCCTGTTCCGCCTAGAACACGACAAATTTGCCATTCCAGGGTGACGCCCCAACGTGACGTTTCCACTGCAGCCTGTTGCGGGTGGCAGACGGTGCCCAGCTGGCGAAGCTGCCGGCAACCAGAGAAATTTGCACAAGTGAAATGCTCAGAGGAAAAGACGTACTGGGTTCCGCAACGCAGGCTGTGGCGGCTGGAGGACGGCGCGCAGCTGGCGGAGCTGCACGGCCACGGCGGCCGCGGCGTGTGGCGCTCCTGCCTGTCCGCCGGGCTGCTAGCCTCCGCCGGCGCAGACGCCTCCATCAAGCTGTGGCCGCTGGCGGACTGGCTGCCCCGCGGAGGTGCAGACATCTTGGCAGCGCCGGCGCTGGGCCTGACAGAGTTGAAGCCGCAGCCTGGCGGCGGGGGTGGCGGCGGCGGCAAAGACGGAGGCGGCGTGAAGGTCGGGGAGGCTGCCGGCGGGCAGCAGGGCTTCAGCATCTCGGACCTGCCACTGACGCCCGAGACGCCGGAGGGCACAGGAAGTGAGCGGATGTCTAGCACAGCTGACGGCTGATGTTTTGTGCTGTACAGTTGAAAACCTGCACATATTCCTGTCGACAGTACTGTGTTGTGCAGGAGACTGCAAGCTGTCAAATCCAGGATCTGCCTGCAGCGCCACCGCAATGCATGACTTATGCCTCGGGGTTTGTGCCGAGTCAGTCAGGGCTTCGCCTCCTCATGCAGGCACCCGGCAGCGCAACAGCAAATATGAGTACCTGCGCTGCGTGTCCCTCGCCGATGACGACCACCTGTTTGTGGGCACAAACCACGGCGCCGTGCACAGGGTCTCCCTCCCCGTAGGTGCGCACATCTGAGCCCCTTTCTATATGTTTCCTTGCCACATTTTCTCGGCGGGAGCTGCAGCGGTCTCGTCACTGCTGGCCTGGGCATTGTCTCCGGTTCGCACACGCGCAAAAAGGTCGCTTGTGTGCGTTCCCACGTGCTCGTGTTTGCAAAGCAGCCTCCTGCTTCGTTAGATCCAGGCAGCACCAGACTGCACCTGCCCAGCCTACAGGCGCCAGCCAGCAGCCTGCCTGGGACGCCGAGCTGTACTGCAGCAGCGAGCGGGCGGCGGTTCTCGCTCTGGAAGCCTTTCAGGCGCCCGCGGCGGCGCAGCCAGGCGGTGAGCCAGCTGGATCGGCGTCTGCGGAAACGTCTCACCACGTGCTCTTCAGCGACAGCAAGGGCTTTGCGTGCCAGATGACGGTGCCGCGGCTGCAAACGCCGGCGTCGGCAGTTGTCAGCCGCTGGCAGCCGCATGCGGGTAGGTGCGGCCCTCAGCATTCTGTTGTTTGTCGTCTTTCCTTGGAGATACCAGCAGAGAAGCACCCAGTGAACTTTGTTAGTACGAAAGGCCGAGGAGATTGCATCCGTGAGCTGACACTCAAAGCATTGCATGCTTGTTGCTGCAGATATCAATCGGCGACGCCAATTCGGCCTGGTCAGGCCTGGCAACAGGTGTCCCGGCTCGAGCGCAGGCTGGTGCAGCGCCTGTGGATGACAAAACCCTGGAATTATGCGCTGCAGGCTGGTACAGGGCCTCTTCTGGGCGCCGGCGCTGGGCAGCGGCCACTTCTTCACCGCCGATGGCGGCACAGAGCTGCGCTTGTGGGCGGTGCCGACAGGCACGAATCGTCGCTGTAATGCTTTGTGAAGAGCACCACCAAAACGGGCCGCAGACACGGGCCTGGCAGCCACAGATGCAGTCATGCACCAGCCTGCCTCTTGCAAGCACGCCTGGCATCGTTCCCTGGACACATTCCTTCCCTGGCTTCTCCCAGTTCTGTGTAACGTTGCTCTGCCGTTGTCACAACAGGCGAAGGCAGCCAGCCGCGGCTGGTGGCGCAGGCGCAGACGCCGGCGCCGCGACGCGACGCACGCATCATCTCCCTGGCCGCCTCGCCCTCCGCCGGCGGCCTGGTGCTGTGCGGCAGCAACCAGGGCGACGTGTTTGGATTCGCGCTGCCGCTCGACATCCTGGCGGCGACTCCTGGTGAGACTCGTTTGCAGTGCACAAAGGCACCTGTGCATTGGCTGGAAAGATGAAAACACCTTCTGAATCACTACAGCAGGCAAGGTGTCCCGACTTGCGCCGACAGCGTGTTATGGGGAAGCTGGTGATGCAGGCTGTCTGTTTTGCGGCTGGTAGTCTGGATCAGGAGCCTGAGCTGAACTGCCTCTCTATGCAGACCAGGGCAGCAGTGCACCGCAGCTGCAGTGCACTGCGACATTCGCCCGCATCCACAATGCCACTCCAGTGAGCTCGTGCGCCATCCACGCAGGTAAGTCGTGGACTCGTCGAGCTCACATTGCAACCACGTACGGCTTTCCAGCTGTACAGGACGCACATGAGAGACAGCACATGCATCAAGGCTCCAGCTTGCTCCTGCGAACCAAGTTGCATTGCGCCGCAGTACAGGCTGTATGTTGTGTTTCCGATGATAACAAGGTGATATTTGCACAAACACGTTGCTGCTGCAATGTACCAGGCGGCCGCGTGACCAGCGGCGGCCGCGATGGCAGTATCCAGCAGTACTGGCGGCGGCCGCCGTTGCCGCAGCCGGCGGCCACCCCATCTGGCGGAGCACTACAGGCCCGGCCCGATGCAGCGCCGCAGCGGCCTCTGCCTGCCCAGTCGCACCCAGATCGGCAGCAGGCACACCCCGCCGACAAGGAGCAGCGGCAGCAGCGCCCAGGCGGCGTCGGCTTTGGGGCTTCGCAGCCTGATTGGCGGCCGCGGCCTCCACCAGGCGAGCAGGGTCTAGTGGCCAGGTACTCAGAGCGGCCGCCGCCTGGCGAGCAGGGTTTAGTGGCCAGCTACGTGGAGCGGCCGCCGGGCATCACCGCGCCGACGCACGATGCGGAGCTGCAGCTGCCGGACGGCGGCACAGAGCGCCTGGTCGCCGGCTGGCAGGTGACCATTGTGCTGCTGACATGTGCCTTCCTTGGCTCAACTGCCTTGTTGCTTTCTCGGCATTGCTGTTCGGGGCAGGCTGCCATTGCAGCGACGACACTACCGCGTCAAGGGCCAACTCCAGTGCAGGTGTTGCCACGCTGCAAAGCAGGCTTTAAGAAGCCCAGCTTGGCACCCATCAGCTCCAAAACCACACTCAGAATCACAACTGCCGACTTTATGTGGCTGCCGCCCGCGCAGTCAGCGGACTTTGTGATCGCCAGCCTGAGCGCGGGGTGTGAGCTGCGGCGCTTCCCCTGCGGCGGCCTGCACCGTCCCTTCGCGCTGCGCCTGGGGCCTTCGGCGGACTACACCTTTGTGTTCCACAAGGGTGACCGGCTGCACATCCACAGGTCAGCACCGCAGGCAGCATTGAAATGTCGCTGACAGAGATGATGTCAGCTTGAGACGTGCTGTGCCTGACAGGATGCTGGGTAGAGACAGACATGTTTCAAAATCACGTCTGTTTGAGTGTGTGCTATAAGTGAGATGCAGACTCCTGATGACTGTGCATCGCGTCTATCGCTCCTGCAGGAAGGCATCTGGGCCGGGGATCGCGCCACGGGCGCTGCACATGGCGCACCACGGCATGGAGATCAATGCTGTGGCGGTGCTGACATGTGGAGGCGGCGCCGCAGGTGCAATGCCGCAGTGCGGCCGCGCCCGTTGCAGCCCATGTTGTCAGCTTTCTGGTTGCGCAGCCTCTCTAGGGTTCAATGTCAGGCAAGGTTGTTACATCGGGTGCATGGCGCAGGCTGTCGGCTTGGCGCGCGTCCTGCATGTTGAGTCTCGTGGGTAGGAAGAGAGCCAGCAGCTTTTGAGTTCCTGCAGCAGTGGCCGGGCGCATAACATGATGCACCTGCTTCTGCTGACTTGCTGACACAAAAATCTGTTGTGGCAGTCTTCGTTTGCTCCGGAGCGTCATGACGGGCGGCGAGAATGGCACGTTGTTCCGAGGCGCAGTGCAGCAATGGAAGTGGCCTCTGTGATACACGCGTTCACAATCCCGCTGCTGCTCCGCAGGGAGCATCGTGACAGGCGGCGAGAACGGCACGCTGTTCCGGGCGCAGTATGACGCCGCCGCCCCGCTGCAGGCGCTGAGATCGGCTGCGAAGATAGGCGAGCATGTGCTGGGCACCGCCGTCAAGGCTATTTCCGCGACGCGCGTGGCCGGCTCCCCAGGTGGGTAATAGTGTTTTCAGATGGTGGATTCAGGTTGCTCTGATCTGGGTTATCACCAATGTCAAGTGCGCCTCCAGTGCTGCCAGGAATATGCGGTAATGCAGCAGCAGCAGCATTCTACTAACAGGCTTGGATCTGCAACGAAATGTGATGCGGCTCTAGCACCATGCCTCCGGCATTGTCCGCACAGAGCGCAACCATGGAGTGCAGAAGCTTCTGAAGCTGTGACTTTCGTGCTACTATGCTGCAGGCAGCCACCTGCTGGTCAGCGCCGGCGCGAAGGAGGTGCTGGCCGCGTGTCTGGTGCGCTTCGGGCCGGCTGCCGGCGCCACTGACGACAGCCGTGACATCGCCGGCGGCACGGACAGCGCCAGCGGCGGCGGCGGCGGCCGCAACAGCACTGGCGGCGCGGGCAGCGCCGCCGGTGGCAGCTGCGCCAGCTGCGAAGCCTTCGGTGCTGGCGGCGTGAACGCCACTGCCGCTGGCGGCAGCGCCACCGGCGCCGACAGCGGCGCCGTCTCGCACCAGTGGTTATGCTCGCGCGCCCCGCCCACAGGCGGCATGCGGCGCAAGTCCACGCCGCAGGTGATCGTGTTGCACCATTGTGGCTCACATATCATGAAGATGAGACTTGGGGGAAACATCCATTTGAACGGTTTTGTATTCCTCCTGCAGGGTATGAACGCGGCGACCAGCGACCACCGCACGATGGCGGTGGCGGCCTTCGGCGCTGTCATCGGCGCCTCTGGCGCCGATGACGACGTGGAGGCGTTCATTGCCACAGCCGGCTCCGACGCCTCCGTCAAGCTGCTGCACCTGCAGGTGTGCCTCTTTTAAAAGATGGCTGCAGTTTTCCAGAGTGTTAGTGTCACTCTAAACATCCCAGCAGCACCGAACAATGAACGGGCTGCAGGCCCCGAAACCTCAGGTTGTGCTTGATGGCACACCTCGTTACGCTTTGCGGGATCATCGCTGAAGCGTGGGCGCTGCAGGTCGCGAGGCGCATCGCAGAGACGCCAGAGCCAATCGCTCAATCCAACCCATAACTCAGACTTTGGAAGTATGCCAGTCTTCATATATGCTGTTTGCGGTAGTGTAATTGTTCTTCGGAACACCTGATAAAATTGGAACGATACAGAGAAGATTAGCATGGCCCCTGCGCAAGGATGACACGCACAAAATCGAGAAATGGTTCCAAAATTTTTTGGCGTTTTTAGCCAGGACTTCTGGAGATGTTTGGCCGCGCAAGAGACTTCGGCAGTCCATCCTGGCTGCCCGTTGACTGTCACATCCTCTTCTGGTGCTCCACAGGCTCGGCAGCACAGCTGGCGCCCTGCGGCGGAGCTGCTGCACCACACGGCACCGGTCATCTCGCTCGCCCACCTGGCGTGGCCCGCCGAGCACCCCGGCGTGCTGCCGCGGCACCTGCTGTTCAGCGGCGCCACCGACGGCGGCATTGCAGTCTGGGACGTGACGCCCGCGGTGCAGGCAGCTGCTG
>JAABUL010000446.1_pt1 | contig 87950 bp, 96 predicted proteins | sample 5559151 | NCBI WGS metagenome assembly JAABUL01 (sample SAMN10711876, study PRJNA513368) | rock metagenome | isolation source: Antarctica rocks | place: Antarctica: Victoria Land, Pudding Butte sud
TGACATGTTATCGACATCTAACTCACAGAGTACCAATTATTGGTTGCATACGCTCCTTATTCTGTTTCTATCGGACCTTGGTGATTGCCATTAAACAGCAAGGTCGGGTATCTGCCGGCATGGTGGAGCGCACTTACGCATCTGCCAAGCTCTAGTCCACTTCACTGATCTTCAACCTGCATGAACTACTAACTACCTACATTACCGTATATTGAAGCGGTCGATTCGAATTGTGACTGGTGCACCTTTGGATCTTCAGCAAAACCCTCACCCCACCCACGATACGCTTGTTGTACCAAATACCTCGTGAATATGGCCAACCATGCCTAACATAGGCAACTCACTACACGGCTGTCTGAGTGTGCCACGTTCGCTAGAAACAAAGACAGCACTGGCGTGGGCATGAAGGTTCTTTTGTTCCGTGGGCTACCAACAATGTACGTTTTTTGGTTAATATACTACTTCATTGTCCCTCCGAATGTCGACTGTCCTCAAGGATGTTTCGCTTGCTAATTGTCCAATAGTAATGTCGATAACAGCGTCGTTCGGCCTCGAACCCTTCAGTCATTATCGACACATTTCCAACCATGCATCCAGCACTTGGATGCTCCACAGATTCATCCACAACATCGTCTCCGATAACCATGCCCCCTCGCACAGACGCCTCAAGCAAAACGCCCAACGCTTTCCATACCATAGCAATGGACCGAACCGACAGCGGCTTCGGAGAAAACCCGGCCACACCTGATAGTTCTCTATCGAGAGCTTCGAGTATAATGGTGACGGAAAGAGGCAAAATTCGGTCAGGACGGCCGCAACAGCCTCGCTCTCGGAAAAAGGTTGTGTCTAAACCATCTGCCGCATACGCTCCGTCGGAACGTAACAAACCTCCCGCTGGCTCTACTGGCACAACATCCCCAGAGCCTAACACCCCCGAGCGCGCTTCAAGCCAAACCAAACCAAGGACTCCAGGGTCGTATCGATCCTCAAAGTCTTCGTCCCGGCGTTCTTCGTTTCTGACACAAGGAGCTCCGACATACAGCAAAAGACGGCCCATATGTCACCGGAGCATGAGCACCACCTACGCCAGGTCTGCTGAAGATCCGATCCTTCTATACCAACGCAGTAAAAGCCTGTTCGAGTCTCCCCTACATGGACGGGATTACCTTGACCATTCTGCCATGCTTTCCCAGGAACCATCAACACCAAGCCTACCATATCTCCCACGCGCTTCTACAACCCCAGCCGATGATCTAGCCCAAGGCCTGCTGGCAAATGAGGAAGAGAACTCTTTAGACGCGCACCAATACTCCAATCACGTGCCCGCGACCATAATCGACTGGACCCTCCCATCGACCCGCCGCCGCGAGTATCGCAAAATCGAAAACACCTGCCGAGGCATTCCAGGGCTGTGGCGCCGTTTCGCACCCCGTTTCTTTCAGAGGAACCGTCGGCTGAGCTTCTACGAGGATGAAAAGGACGCTGATACTGGGAGCGTAAGAAGATATAGAATAGATCTACCGGAGGATGAAGACGAGAAAGCCAAGTCTGTTGCCAAAGCCAATGGATCTAGACTCTCTTTGGACAAGGTGAAGCGGTCCTGGAGCTGCATAGGCTCGCTCAGGAAGCCTGCTTAAGCGGTGGATGGCAAATTATGATGATGCAATTACGGGTGCACGTTGCGGGCGCATTTGCTGCATTTCAAGTCTTTGGTGGAGCATGTGAGCGGTGATACCCATAAAGTACGTTTTTGTTGGTGGCATTCCCTGATTTAGAGGAATACGCAAGAGATCAGATGGTGATATCCATAAAGTACGTGTTTTGTTGGAGGCATTCCCTGATTTAGCGGAGTATGCAAGAGATCAGATGGCTGGTTTATAGCAATAGCTTCCCTAAACAACTAGCCAGAACACCCGGTCAGACAATCTCGAACGGGATTAATTACCTACAGCCGATAATTTTCAATCTACCCCCAATCTCACGTCCGATATATGTGTATCACTCATGCAGCCAAACTCAGACGCGAGTATCATCGACCATGACATCTTCTCCCACCCAACAATTCTTATACAGTACACTACGCTCCAACCCCTTCCCTTCCCTTCCCTTTCCTTTCATTTACATACACCCACAGCCCCAGCACCCACAGCCCCAAACCCCCCCCCCCCTCAAAGCCGCGCCGCCCAACTACAGTAAAAGCAAAAATCCCAGAAACGGAACTCTCTTTTTTTTTGGTCCATGCGCGATAATTTGAAGGGAGAATTTTCATCTGGATATGGTGGATATGGTAGATATAGTAGATATAGATATAGTAGATATGGTGGATATGGTAGATATGGATATAGTGGATACAGTGGATACAGTAGATATGGTAGATATGGTAGATATAGTAGAGATAGTAGAGATAGTAGATATAGTAGATATAGTAGATATAGTAGATATAGTAGATATGGTAGATATAGTAGATATAGTAGATACGGTGGATATAGTAGGTAGCGGAATATAGCGCGACGATTACCGTTACGGAAAAATATCACTTCTTCTCTTTCTATCCTATCCCATCCCATCCCATCCCATCCCACCCCATCCCCCACATCTCGTCATCCCATCATCTCATCATCCCATCATCTCGTCATCTCGTCATCCCATCATCTTTTTTTTGGGTTTTTTTGGTTGTTTTTTTTTTTGAGAAAAGCCGTCCACTTACTTACCTCCCCCCCTCCCCCTCCCTCCCTCCACTTTTCTAGACGGGTGCTATCATAACTGTGGTTGAAGACGATCGTCAGTGAGGGGCATGAAGAAAAAGGTGGGGAGGATGGGAGGGGAGGGGAGGGGAGGAGGGGAGGAGGGGAGGAGGTGAGGAGGAAGGTGAGGAGGTGAGGAGGAGGGAAGAGGGAAGAGGGAAGAGGGAAGAGGGGAGAGAGAAGAGGGAGGGGGTGAGGAGGAGGGGAGGTGAGGAGGAAGGTGAGGAGGAGGGAAGAGGGGGCTATGGTGTGAAGATTTTTCAATCGTCGTGTGAAGATTCAGGGTGAAGTAATGCCCTTTTTCCCCTCCACCAACGCGCCCGCCCCCTTTCCCTGATCCTCTGACGACTTCGGGCTTTCGTTCTTCTGCCGCTATTTTTTTTTTCTTTATATTTTTCTATTTCTATTTTAATTTTAATTTTAATTTTTTTTCCCCTCGCTGCTTGCTTTCCCTCACCGTGTTTTTCTTACCTGTTATTATATATCTTGATTTAGTACTACAGTAAAGATATGGTGCTTTGGCTTCTGACAACATCGGCGAGAAAGGCGGAGTGATGAGATGGAAAGTGTGTGTGAGTGTGGTTTTCTTTGGGAGAGGGGATTTTTGCTAGTGCTGGTTTGTTGCGGGGGGGGGTTGTGGATGGTAATTTTGGGGGATTTTTTTGGGGGGGGGGGGGGGAAGGGGGAAGGGGGAAGATTGATGGAATGGGAAGGTTTAGATTTTGGATATGTATAGGGGATTAGTGCAACTACTTTGTTGTTGTTGTTGTTGTTCTTCATCTTTTAAAACTGTTCTAGCATCTACTGCCTTTGAACACATGAACTTTCTATATTTTAGTTTTTCTCTTATGGGTTAAAATATCTTAAAAAAAAACAAAAATAATACAATCAACAAGCCATCGAAAATCCCTTTTTTCTTCTTTTTTTTTTTACAAAGAACGAAAGTATGCAATAGCCTCCATCATCCTTTCGCACCGAACGCCAGCCAAAAAACAATCAAAGAACATTTCTCCGCAACAACAACTTATATCCTTCCACGCAGAAAAGAATCCACACTTTCTCTAGAAACCACCAACAGCCTAACACATTGATGAGATATATCCAACCGCTTCCTCGAAAATCTAAATCCGACAGACAAGGTCCTCCAGGATCCTGTCTCTGGGGTCGTGCTGTGAGATGGCTTGGCTTGGTTCTTTGAACCGTGTTGGGGCGGGGGGTTGTGAATGGCAGGGGGGTGGTGGTTGGCGATGGCGGGGGAAGATGGTGAGGAGGAATTAAGGGGGAGGAGGGTGGGGAGATGGCGAGTTGGGATGAGAGATGGGGGCGGCGGAGGTGAATGGCGATGGGCAAGTCTGCGGCGGCGGCGGAGGAAGGGAGGATGATGAGGGAGGTGGCGGTGGGAGAGGTGGGGGCTCAGGACTATTAAACGGTATACTGTATGCAAGGAGGCGGTAAGGCGTGGGGTCGTAGGACTTTTATAGAGAATTGAACATGATACTGTGTGGCCCATAATGGCCGATAAATCGCGGTGCTCAGACCGAGAAAGAACCAGAAATAATTCAGCAGAAGAAAAACCCCGCCATTCCAAGAACACCAATACCGTTATTGACCGAATGACAACCCAAAGCCCCACTCCACCCACCCATAACTTTCTTCAAACCCCCCTTTCTCACATTCGGCCCTCTCACACAGAGAACACTCTGCCGCAAAATCCCCCACAGCACTCAACGCAGAAAACCATAACAACGCTAACGAACCTTTTTCGTAGCATTTTTCCAAACAATAAAGTACAGCCATCGCCGGGTCTTCCTCTTTAAAGCTCGCAACATGTTTGCTGAAGTCCTGAGAAATGATGACGGTGGTGAAGTTGTGAAGATGTCCGTATGCTGTAAGCCGTATAGAAATGTTGTTGATGATAGTGACGGGGCCGATAAACACGTCAAGAAATCTTTCTTTGCAGCGCGAAGGATCGAAGGAGTCGATTTGAGAACTTATGAACTCAAAATGCGGACCAGAACTGCTCATGATGAAGCGAACATTGAAGGAATATTTAATTTCACCATACCTGTCACTGGTCTTTGTGATGGTGAAATGTCGGATGCTTGAGGGTTGGCGTGTGCGATAATGGGTGCATATCTTGGGGGTAGACGAGGCTTGGTTTGAGAGCACAGGGTGCGGTTGTGGATGCTGGGTTAGGGGGGGGGTTGGTCAGAGGGGTTGAAGCAAGGATGAGTGGGATGGCAAGGGGAGGAAGAGGCAAGTAGTCTGTTGGAAACGGGGTACGTATGCTCATACGTATGCTCATACGTATACCCCGGCGGTTAGTTATTTCCGCTCCGGCCGAAGCGGCTTGGCGCTAGGGGTATTTATCCTTCCTCCCACTTCTTCCTTCATCTGAATGCTCTACCATATATGCTATACCTACTAGATAGCCAATATACCTACATGCACATATTCGCTCTGACCCTCATATACCAATATAGTCTTGGTAGGAGAAATGTTAGCCTTGCTGATCCCACCGTTGTCTTATACACACAATCTCCCCCCTCTTGAATATGTAAACAACCAGCAGAGCTTACTTAGCCCATCACCTTGATTCATTTTGACTTCGCTACTACCGTGCCTCTCTCTCGCGACGCCCACTCTCAAGACAGAACTGAGGTTTTCGGTCAAAACTTTCGTGTTGAGCGGGGATGTTGCCGAGGTTTCTGTATCTGGACATTGCCTTGTAGTCTTGGAGGGAAGCTGGATTACTCTTCTTAGTGATTCTCGATTCTCTCGAATTGAGAAGAGGATGGTATGTATGAGAGGGCATTGTACTGGAAAAGGTACCATAGGAAGATCTTTTCCGACAAATCGACATTTGAGGATTGTGATATAATGGTACACAATGGTGACTGGGTAAACCCAACGCCGAATTTGTGATGTACAAATTGCGTGCCGTTCGTAAAACGTTACAAGGAATGCGTGTAATTCCACACCCCATCCTAGCAAATCCCCATTATCGGTCCAAGCATATTCAACGCCTGATCCCGCTCCGGTATCAAAAACCCTAATGAGGAACCGCTTCCGGAGCTCTCTTCTCGCTCGTATTCCTCGTCCTCCAGATATGCAGCACATCCACAATAAAGGCAACCATAAACAACGCCCTACATCCACGTCAGCATCCCTACCCACCCAAAGAACATCAACTCACCACAAAAACGCCCCAAACGCAATCGCCGCCTCCAGCACCTCACAGAACCTCGCCCCCCCACAATCCGGCCCGCCTACCATCGCCGCCAATGCGATAAACCCCGCGAACCAAAACAGTGCCGTCAAGCCATCGACACCCGCGACGGCGAACTTGTGCGCCAGGCTGGGGGCAAAGCGGGGCGTGAGCTCGAGGTAGAGGTTTGCGAGGAGGGTCCAGATGGAGGCGAAGAGGAGGAAGTTGATTTGGGAGGGGGAGGCGTCGCGGTAGGAGTAGTTGTCGGCGTAGTGGACGGCTAGGAAGAAGACGTGCGTGCGTTAGTTAGGAGGGGCGGCTTGGAGGGGCGGAAGAGGATAAGGTGTTGTTCGGAAGTGGGGGAAGGAGTACCGTATACTGTGAGGCCGAGTTCAATGATGGCAAAAAGCGAGGCAATCGCGCGGACGATCATGAGCCAGGCGTAAGCCATCGTGGTATGTTTTCCTTATGTGCTAAGCAAGTGAGTAGTGTCCAGAAAACTGTCAGTTATTTTTCACAAGAAGCTTGCAAGAAAGACTGAAGATTTGAGAATCAATAGTTGGAAGATGGGAGAGAAGGTTATGTGAGCTGTGATGAGATCAATATGCTTGATGACGTCGAAGAATCATCGGAGATACAGCCTTAAATCCGTACCACAAGAAGAACCAACCTTACAATTGACCGTTAGCTGCTTGAACACCATACCAATTCCAATCGTTATATTGCTGCAGATATGTGAAATCATGACTGAGATATGGTACGAAATACCCTCGCTTCTAAGTCCCGAGGATTACAATAATTTAGCCGAAAAGTGTCCAGTTCCTGCAACCGCAGCGTCGATCAGCCCAACTCAGACACCTATCATCCTAATCAGGAAACGTTGGGCTGGTGCACGGGATATAGAGGCGCGAAATCGACCATCCAATAATTCTTGCCCGTCATAGCAAAGTCCCTCCTTTGTTCTTCAAATAACACTCCATTTGTATCATGCCGGCCTGTATTCCTCTAAAGATCAGCCGCTCCCTCATCTCAGCTATCCTAGTCGTATCTTCACTAGCTTCGCCTTTACCTCTCCACAATACGGATACCGCCGCCGCAGCCGCCTCCCGTAGCCGCAATATGCCGTCCGACGTCACGCTGTCCACCAGCACTACCCATAGATTCACTTCGCCGCTTAGGGTTGTTGGAATACGAGGTCATATGGGGGCATATTGGTATGTAGGTTGTTGCCGTATTGGAGTCTATCTAGGAGGTGGAAGGTGAAAACTCTACTAGCGGCCCCCAGCCTAATAGGGCGGAGATTACCAACCAAATCACACCTGAAATTCCAACAAGGGTAAGCTGTTTGGTGCTCTTCTGGGATATCGGCTAGAGGTTTGTAATTGTATACATGGAGCCAATTCTTGTATAGGTTGCAATAGTCTAGGTAAGGAGGTTTTACGCGAGTTGAGGGGTTGGATGGATCAAGATCTCGAAAGGTGCCGTAGCGCAGTTAAGACACCAATGAGTACAAGCGCCGAAGAGAGCTCTGTGACCTTTGGCGACGACGGAGGCTGAGGGGAGTATGAGCGCCAGGGTTGGATGATGGTTGAAGGAGGGATAGCGAGGTCCCATCCGAGTGCAAGCTCCTCCCAGGCGATAGGAGTCAGGCTGTGCGAGGCTGCGAGGGAGAAAAAGTAGTTTATCAAGACTTAGCGAAGAAGCTCGATGACTGCCGGAGAGGATGAATTGATGGTTGGGTCGAGTTCGTAGACTTTTGTGTTAAGTTTGTCGCCACCGATATGCAAGTGAGAGGGATAAAAGCTGGTGCGTGGGGAGATGTCGGTGAGTAGAGTGCTTAGGATTCTGTGACTGCGGATGACTTAGTTTCATTTGCCCGCTGGGGGCTCTTGGGCGTAGGGAGACCATGGCTGCTGGTTGAAGACGATAATTAAATCGGGATAGGCCTGGGAAATCGAAGCAGTATGGCGCGGGAGGTCAATCTCTACCTATACTTCGACGCCGAGATACTCCCCATACTCTTGCACGTCTTTCAATCTCGGACTTTCCATATCTGGTTCGTGGTTAAATGACAGACACCCAGCAATCCCTCCTCAGCCACCGTGAAAAGACCTCAAATTCGGCACCTCATCTGTCATCTAATATACTCCACCATCAGCGCATCAAATAATCCCTGATTACCAGTCAGCAGCCTGTAACCATGATGTTAAAAAGGGAGAATGAATAGGTAAGTCGTTGATGTGTTTCTACCCTCCATCCCACCTGCTTCGGCCAGAAACGCCGGATCGCCTACCTATTACCCTCTATTCATTCAGTCGCTTCGATAGAGGAACCTCTGGCGCGTGTGCACGGCTTTTGAGCCTTTTATTTACATATAAAATTGCCCGGAGATGCTGAGTAGGCCCTAACACATGGAAATTGTACGTAGCCAACTCATAAAATAATACACTAGGGCAGCATTACATAGGTACTTGCGAACTTTAATGTGTCTGTAACAAACTCCATTACATAGAGATGGGAGTATAAAGTTGAAACAACTACCCAGCTCTCTCTCTATCACTAAGCCATTTCCGCGTAGATGTCTCACCAAAGAGATTGTAGTCAGCATTTCTTCATGCTGTGCCAGTGTTGCTGCCATAGGTGATAAGAAGGTTTGGAATATCATGAGAGGCTTGTAGAAGCTAATATGTTCGGATGAGTTCTGAAAGATGGTGTTTCATATGATTTTCGACGCCTATTATTGAAATTTCAGTCAGCCGCATCAGATTAATTTCCTGTTGAAGGAATACTAACAATATCATCAGCATATCTATTATTGTCTCTTCCGAAAATCTGTTTAGTCACTTTCCGTCTTGAGAAGGTTCAATCCTCTTGCACAAGTCTCAACTTTTCCGCGCTGAGCTCAATAGTCTGTATATTACAGAATATGAGCATTTCGTACCCCTTAGCTAGACGATGAAGATGCTTATACCGCCTTGTCTTCTCTTTGAGTATTTCCAAGTCTGAAATTACCCCTTTCAAAGTTCAAAGGACCCTGACTAGACTCTTCACGCCCTCTGTGACCACCTGATCAATCCTCGATAACGTATTGACTTGTCGCTCTATGGCGCCCATGTTATCAGCACCTCCGCCGACCATTGCCCAGAACTTTGTCCAGAACCACCTTTGATCTTCGATAACAGCACGAGAGGCCGAAAGCGATCGAGTATCATGTACCAATACGGAATGAATATTGTCAAGGTCCGTTTGAAGACGTTTTATGTTTGCAAGCAGCTCGTCCGCTTGGCTTGTTAGAACTATAATCCTAGGCGATATCTCGTCGATATACATAACAACTGTGGATACTACTGATCTTATAGCTGTGTCCGCAGATGCCTTCGGGAACGACCTGTAAAAGGCTTTGTATGACCGCAAGACGAAATCCGGTAAGGTAACAGCAGTCACGTAGTTGAAGAGAATACGACCATGATTATAGGGTATGAAGTCGTTCGGCGTAGAGAGAGTAGAACCGGCTACGCTAGGGTCCTCCGGCATCTGTATTTGCTGAGCGATCCGTGTAAGGTCTTGAATGGTCCAATCGGTAATAAGAAGAACAAAATCTATTGTACCTCCAACTTGTGCGATAAACATAGATAGGTCGTCTCGTACATGGCCAGAGGTCTCCAAATATTGTACAATAACTTGAATAAGGGGGGTACGAGAGGGAATTTCTGACGATTCGATAAGCCAACGAGCATCTTGAAGACGATCATCCGTATAATGGAGCCGGTATGGTAGCGTTACTAATGGGTTAACCTCGTATAATGCATTAGTAAATCCATTATGAGTGCTATTAATAGCTTCGGCGAAGGTGGATTCCTTTATACTAAATATCGGTGACGGATCTGAGGTACTACACCACGTGGAGTTGCACATTTCGGTGGTAAACGGAAGACGACAGGAGAGCGTGTAGGTTGGATAAGAAAACAATAAGATAAAGGTCCACCATGCAACCAGAATCACTAAGAGAATGTGTCAGAATAAAAGATAAGGAAGAATACTCCAAGCGATATTGAACAAGCAAACAAATGGCCAGAGGATCGCAGAGACCATTAAGAATACCTTGTGGCATTTCATGTAAATATCGTCCAAAATTTCAGGTAGGGTGGTGATGGTGTGAGAGATCCATTAACGAACCGGATCTAAAGCCGAAACAATAATCGCGGATTTTGTACTGCATATAGTTGACCTTGAGTCATGACTACTGCAGCGCGATGGCAGCACTCCTCTCAGGCCTAGCGGGGTTTCGGTTTTGGATAGCAGCTTCATTTGAAGCTCAACGGCTGCCGCAGCTGCTCATACTGTTAGTCTAGCTGCGCTCTTCATGTTTCGATCACATAGTAGATTTACCTGAATCTGTATCTGCTTTCGCATCCGTGTTCAAGCCTTCGAGCGAATTCTGGAGACCGGCACTACGACGTGAGAGGCGATATCTATCTGATATGGTTCCTCGTGAAGTTTAGATTCCAGTAAAGGTAACAAGCGGACACATATAGAGAGGTAAAGAATTTACTCACCCTCTAGGTTGGAAGAACAGGGTACGGCGTGTTCCGAGTTATGTACACTGGGAGAGCCCTTATATGGGTTGGGAACAGTCGGAGTGGTCGGCTTCAATGTAGTGGATGTAAACACAGGCCCTGCATTCATTGCCGCCACGACAATTTAGGCTGTTGTGCCTCATTATTGTCGTCCTCTCGGGTTGTCTTCCTCTTGTCTCGTGCAGATTTGATCGATCCCCTCAAGTCTGGTGGTCCACGTTGCCCATGAGCCTTCGCTTGTTGGTGCTCAGACTGTTTTGCACGCTCTTTCCTACGATCCACTTTCTTTTCCAGTTCGACGAGCTTTCCGTCATTGGGGTCGCTTGCCATTGTCGATTGCGATTGTGTTACACTTCAACTTGAAAGAGCTGAGACTGCTGACAAGAACCCTAAGTATTCAAGGTTCTGGTTGTAGTACATCTTATGATCGGTTGGAAGATGTTAACCAAGCGACTAGATCTTGTCAGATCATCATCTCTATCAATTGTCTTGAAACATTATGAGACCGACCATGGAATGGCTTTACCCGATCCTGAGACAATCAACCCTTACCGCACAGGCCTACAGAGGTTCCATTTGCGGGCTGATTTGCCTAATTTTGGCAAAGAGCGAGCAGGATCCAAGCCAATGTAATGGAGAAAGCTGTGGCGTGACGATGTAACAATGAAAGCTGTATCACACAGCCGGCTTAGGGTTCAATTTCGGCATTCAGTGTCCGGATGAAGAAATGAAAGAAGCTACAAATACAGGGCTTTACGGGGTTGGACAAACATTGAGCGAAAAGCAGATCTTGGCACTCACCAGGCATCGAGGTACCACCAAAGAGAAAGAAAACCACAACACCATCGTACCAGCGCTGTTAGGAATCGAACCTAATATAATATAACTCTCCAACGACTCCACCCAGTTGATGCCAAGGCTCCAGTTAGATTAGATTAGATTAGATAAGAACATCCCTCGTCTGAGGGGCACAAAGGTAAGGTAGAAGCTTTCAACCCTGAGACTATTTCGCACGCAAATTTCTTAATTCTCTTAACTCACTCCTATTTAGGTCCTGCCTTCCTCTGTCTGTAGGCAGAGACCCCTACGTTCCAGCCCGACCCCACCAGCGAGACACACTCGAACATGGAAAGTGCCAGCATCGACCCCCAGCCAGCAGACGGTGGCACACTCTACCCCAAGCCCGAAGGCTGGGACTGGATGACCGACGACGAGCGCTACGAGGCTCTAAAACAAGAGCCGAAACCGGATCACGCAGCCGCGAAAAACGCACTGTTGCAAGCGCGGCGGTCCGTCCTCCACGACATCTACTCTGAGCGAAAGGCCATCGAAGAAGCCCGCCAAGCGCTTATTTGGTTTGGTTCTCCCGCACATCTAATTACACCGCTAGCCACGAAAAGCTCATAACGCAGATAAAGCCCCCGCTTCTCCATCGTTCTTGACGCGCCGCCGCGCCTCTCCCGTTCCCAGCCCAGCTACACCTTCACCATCTCTGCCACCTACGACGCCGATCCCGCCCGCAGCGGGCGCCGCGTTGTCTTCGATGCAGACTGCGGGCCTCTCGCTCAAGGCGCATTGTACATGCGTCTCTACTCCATCTACAGATCCGCAGCGTGCGATGCCGAGGACCGCCTACCGTACCATGGATCGGGACCATGTATGCGGCGACAAAGAGGCCCCGGCGGCAGATTCAGCACGCACGTCGAGATCACGAGCCTTGCCAGCTATGTCGAGCTTGCGCCCGGAGAGAGCGTGAGTAGGGAGATGCGGCTGGATCTCGATGAGCGGCGTGGCTGGAAACGGCATTTGGAGGTGGGCAAGGAGTACTGGCTGAGGTACGATGGCTGGAATGGGTCTGGACTGGGTAGGTACTGGCGGTTTGGGAAGCTTACGGTATGCTACTACTCGTGGCTTGTGGGATAGGCCAACTTGGCATAAGGAGCTAATGGGACTGTAGGACCTGAAGCTTCCGATGCGGATACTCATCCAAGACCCAAAGGCGATCGCTATCCCACTTGAAGCTTCCAACGCCGTTAGGTTTGAGGTCGTTGAGTGAGCCCTTGGGCTTTGACTTTTAGTGTATTTCATTGTATAATTTCTATCATTTTGGGCCTGCTCAACACAAGATACGCGTTTCATAAATCAGCGCACAGTATAGTAACAAAGAAATTGGCAAATCACAATCAATATTGCAAAAATCGTCATTTCGCCCAGCATGCCACAACACATCTCTATAGGCTTGTATTAACCTCTCAAACATCAGCTCAATGCACATTGTATCAAAACCCATTACAGGGTTGTTCCTAGGATGCTAGCCTGAATGCCCTCGTTTACACCATAATACGAGACCCAACAGCTCCCTCCACGGTCTCTCTGATCGAACAGTACAGAAACACCGCTGCTTACCCGAAAGCTCTGCTCGACATATATATTCACCCGAGTCGATCGGTACGACAGCATCCTCAAATGAGTTCAGGCCGCTCCTGCCAACGCCAAAGACTTTTGTCGAGTGTGCTGAAGAATCTTGAATCCTGGCCGATCGAACATATATTTGAGCGCAGTTGATACGACGTCTTGTTCGGATACCTGGAGCCTTTGTTTGAGCCTATATGTTTACCGGTGATGACTCGATCCCGCAGGGGCTTGAGGACGGGGACGGTAGGCGCAGATGATGGCGGGGGAGGTTTCTAAACTAGGGTTTGGGCGACGTGGAGTGAGTGAGTGAGTGATTCGAATACGGCAGAGAAGGGTTTAGGCAGATGAGAACTTACGGGGACTGTATGTTCACAGAGCAGATGTCCAAGTAACGTTTTCAGTTGCTTTTCGAGATAAAATGCATAGTAGTTCTCAACGTACTGTATAGGTGAGGTCTACATGGGCGTTGAGCTTAGACGCGTGGTAGGTTTTTATAGCAGCACAAATCTCTGCGGTGTGTAATGACTAGCTCGGACACATATAGTCGAGTTCTAAATCCAGACTTACGAAAAGTCCAAGTGCGAATAGTACAAAGAGTATCGTCTTTTTCTGGATGCGCAATTTCAGGTTCTCAAACGATAGTGATGGGAAGGAGTGAGAGACCAAAGTCATGGAAGGTGTCATAAGCTAATCGCGATTAGCGTCAGGGAGTACAGCGAACAAGCAACATGGTATCAGGTTGAAAGAGTGCAACGACGGTGTTAACGGCCAGCTCTGAGCATTTAGCTCCAGGAACCACGAGCATTGCTGGTTTGCATTGCGCGAGTGATAAGGCACAGGCAACGGTACTAACGGACACGTAGACTATTGGCATATATCAAATATTTACGTCAGAAGTTGTGAGGGCCCATTAGCCCCGGTAGGAGGATAGCAATAGAGGACTTTCCAAAGACACTCGCCAGTACGGCTATGGGCTGGCTGATCCAAGTGTATTCGAAGATGGATGCGAGGGGATCTGGACTGAGACAGAAAAGGTGGTGGGCACCGACACCTCCATGCAATACGATGACGTTCAAGAGTGCAAAAGTAACCACATAGAGGATTTTTCAAGAGTCAGGTCAATGGTTGAAGTGGATGATGTAGAAGAAGTGTTTGTTTACCCATGCTACCAACATTGAATAGTCGTCCAGGCCCAAACTTTTTAATCTTTGTCCTAACATACATAAAGAAATCAAGACCATTGTGAGAGACACAGGAGCCCAGAAGGCCGTAAGAAGTACCACTGCTCTGCCTCAATCCCTATCAGAAGGAGGAGTGAGGGTTCCCCATACTGGTAATAGATCAAATAATAGGTATAGCAGTAGACGAGAAGGAACTCGGAAGATGGAGAGAGATACAATAACTATATATGCATAATTAGAAGCGAAGAGAGGAGAGTTCTAACCCAGCTTCTACGGCGCTGTTGAGTGTTTCATGTTCAAGAAAAGCCATCAACCTTGCTGCAGAAAGAGCTCTTTAGGAATTGTTTCATGACTTGCGAATCTGGCCATACTTTATGGGTGTCTGTGGCGCTGCTGCGGTCTTGCTGCGGTTGCTCTGTTAGGCTCCCACTCCCAGTGTGCCATCATGGAAGATATCGGTAGGTACAAGAGGCTGAATCGTTGCTGCGCATGGTTTGGTCGTTGACAGACTTGAAAAACTTGTTCTCCCTGATGGTGGACCGACCCTGAAGAAGGGGCGTTGATCGCTTGAGGATGTATACTGACACCAGAATAATATTGCTGTGTACAGAGATTAAGCAACGACATTTATAACCTAGTCGTTGATGGCGCGGAATCAATGATCTCCATCATCCTTCGTCGAAGGTGCTTTGGCTAGCACTAGTAGAAACGCTAATCACTCAAGCATCTCAGGCCTGGGAGGCGCGCCATACAAATGGATATTAGCTTGCATATACTCTGTTGCCATGCAGCTGACACGGAGCTTGATTTAGAGTTTGACTTCCTATCCTAGCTGGAACTTACCAATGGAGTAAGGCTAGAGATCTGCGCGTGTCTTCGGGGTTTGCCTCTTTTGCGATGATCATGGATCGATAACGTGAAGGAGGAGCTGGCAAGTTGAGCCCTCAAATCATTGGGGTCACGCGCTCAATCTTGCTGCTTTTTTCGTGCTCTACCTCGCAGGGCTCAAGGTAGATGTCATGTTTCGAGTTGTGGTAATACAACAGCTCTTTCCCGTCCCGGCCGTGCTCTATCGATTTTTATCTGTGCGTGATTGTCTTCCATCTTCCGCTGATTGCATAGATGACGTTGAAATGTCCCCCGTCACTGATTCTTGGGTGCAACGGGGCTTGCTAGGATCGCGTAGACAATACGCCAAATGTTTGATTGCTGATTTTTGGGTATAACAGCTATTTCGAGAACCATCGCTCTATCAGGACGTTGAATGCATACGGCTTAGATTCAGCGCTTGCCTCATCTCTCCCACGGTTGCGATACGCTCTAATACCCTAACGACCCACGCCTTCAATCCGGGTTCCAGATTAGGCACACGGCACACCTTATGGAGTGACCACAACAGAGCTATGCTGTTTGACAACTTCCCACGGTCGCCAGCAATAGAGCTGAAACAACGTAGGGTTCCGTTCGTGTCGATGTCGCCAAGCAGATAGGGTACGGATGCGCAGATGTCATTAACGTTAGCAAGGACAGTCCCGCGCACAACGGCTGGTGTCGGCAAGCTCGGGGGTGGCCAAATAGGGTGCTTCTGAAGGAGGAGAAGAAGCTCGTACAGCGTGTGAAATAAATGTAGGCGTACACATCGTACTGCATTCCACAGAGTGGCAACGGCCTTGGTGGGATACGTGTCAATGCGCAAAGGATACGAGGATGTTCGCTCCTGATCTCCATGGATTTCAGCATCATCACTGGGTTCCACAATGCGAGAAAAGAGGGAAGCACAGGCCGTGTCTGAGGATTCGGTATCAGAGCTTTGATGGGCGGAGCTGGACGCGGAGGTGGAAACGCAAGGACTCGACGAGCGTGTTGGAAGCGACCGCCATCGCCAATCCTCTGGTGCATCATCGATGTTGCGCTGCACTTCTTGATCTGCATCTAGCACCTCGCGGATAACCACTCTCAGGCTCTCCGCCCATACCCCATCTCTCTTACAGATCGCCACTTCTTTTATTTCTCTCGCACGGCCACAGACGTCGGCGACACGCCCACTCAGCCGAGCCGAAATATCTCCTAGCCAACTAGCATATACCCCAAGAGGCCAGTCAGCTAATCCGAGCGTCGGCCGCTTTCGATCCGCAAGATCTCTCCATAACAGCACCCTGTTAGTGGAGGCGAAAAGACTACGTCCGACAGGGGACGAAAACTGGGCGGAGCCGCGCATCCTAAGTAGGGTGGATTGGCCGCGAAAATGCGCATGGAATACCTCGCCGAAAGGTTGCTCGCCGGTGATGATCTGATGAATTAGAATCAGTCACTAAACCGAAGACGATGAAGTAACAAACGAGAAATTCCAACAAAGTACGAAAGGAAATAAACAAACCAAAAATGGATAGGAAATTGAAAGTACCTCGTAGTTCGCTAACAAATTCAAGGTAGCCAACGTTTCATCGGCAGTGGCTCGTGTCTTGCTCCTAAGCGCCACTCCAAGATCTAACAAAGCCTTGCCATACGCCCTGCGCGCGAGGACAGCAAGGCGGTCTATGCTGGACGTGTTTGCCAGATGAGCTAGCGCAGCGGCTTCGACTGCTTTGACCAAGTGAATTGACGAGCAGGCGCTGTACATAGCTGGCAAATACTCATAAAATCCCCACGTAGAGCGAAGCAAATCAGGAGGGTCGACATATTCAGCGAAGAAGAGGGCAATGGCCTGAGCGGTCCAATCGTTCGACATGGGGCCGGGAAGGGTAAAGGTAGGAGTTGTGCTCGGCGTTGGACGACGGAAAACCAAAGATCTTGCGGTGGTCGACCCGGGGTTGAAGCGAGCCGTGGTACTGTCCTGAGACTCTGAAGGATGTTGATGCCGCACCTTGCCGGTTTTTGAGCTCTTGGGCGTGCGGCGGAAGAGCTCACCATCAGCTCTGTAGCCGGTGCAGACGCGGCCAGCGCGCATACATCGAGCACAGGCCGGTTGGGATTCATCGCACTTTACTTTCATAGCCCGGCAAACGTTGCATCCACGGCTGGGGTGGCCGGGGTTGGGCATGGTGGCCGAGGTTCCAGAGAAGGTATTGGAACTGATGAAAGACGGTTGACAAGAAAAGCGGTCAATTAGAGATCAGAGAAGAGAATCGGTGGCAACAAGATAGTACAATACGACAGGAGCATGAAGAAAAAAGGACTCTCAACTCAATGTAAATACTTGAGCTTTCATCAAGACGAGCTGAAGGATTACATACATGACTGTTGAGCAGCCGCTGTCAGCCGCGTCAGCGCCTCAGCATCAATAATCATTGAAATTCTTACTGTACCGAAAAAGTCTTCGGCACCTTTATTTTTTTTTACCCCGCCTTCGCAATTACCCCCCCCCATAGGTATTTGCATAGCACACCTTCAAAATGAAGAACATTAAATTTTGAGTTATGAATTCGGTAGAGGAAGGGCTAAAATCTCCTCAAATTCGGAGTTTCAATATTTGATATGTTAGCCCTTCGCCTTGATTACAGCTGCACATCTGCAAGACATGATACTGGAAATTAACCTCTTTATTATCTTCTCTCGTATGTTCATTCAGACTCTCTGTAAAATCCGAAACAGCTGAGTTTCAGCTTTATCATCTTTGTTCTGTAATGAATTCAGATTTGAATAGACTTTATACTAAACAATCAGTTCTGCTACGGTTCTACGAAACCCTCGTTTGGCTCTGAGGTACTACATCTTCGTGAACAATCAAGAAGACGTTGGCACAAGTCTGAGACTGATTCTCTACTACTTGAAAGTCACGAAAGAAATACAAGACATTATTGAGAATTTGTGCACTGGTGAGATATGACTTTGATGAAATCATCCTTACACAAGCACTCACTTAGTCTAAGAAAGAAGCGTGGTTTAGTGACAGGATATAGAATTCGGACGAAGAAAGAACTGAAACCATCATTATGAAAGTCTTATGACATTATTCAGATGTTTTCAGTTTTTTGATACACATTTAGCTAGACAGCTATTGGTTGAGACCGTCACATATCTTTCATTTCTAGTCGAATTTTCTCATTCATGAATGATGCTTGGCGGTATTTGGAATCGGGCCGGATAGACCTCACCACACAACGCTGTTGTTGTGCGAGATTCGACAAGCCTCAACGAATACAGAGGGAAGGAAACTTGAGACCTTTAGATTTAAATTCAATTCAAAGAAATTCTGAACAACGAAATGTGTAACATTTTTTTAATGAAGTGATAAAGTAAATAAACTAATGAAAGATGAAATGCGAAAAACGCGTAGTAAGCGAAATTATTTGTAACTGTAGCTATTTCTCAAGCCTCACAGCCACATGCTGCAAGGCTTCCAACTCTTCCTGCTGATATCCCTTGAATTTCCCCTCGCCCATCCACCCAACCAACGCAAACCCCTCCTCGACCAAACCCTTCGCCTCCTCCACCCTCCGCTGCCCCCTTACTGCCTCGATCAACTGCCTCAGCGTCCCCAAAGCCTGCGGACTCTCGTTGCCATACCGCTTCTGCAGCACCGGCAGCAGCTGCCGCGCAATCTCTTCCGCTTCTGCGTACTTGCCCTGCTCGACCAGAACGAATCCGAGATTACTTCTCACCGCCAGGGCAGAATAGGGGCTGTCGCGCTCCCGGATGGTTAACAGCTTGCGCCAGGTCTGCTCGGCTCGCGCGGGCGAGCCGGCCTCGGATTGCACCAGTCCTAATGTGTGCATGGCTTTGAGGGTGTCGGTGTGGTCGGGCCCGAGTGAGTCTTCTTTCGCAACGACACTGTCTGCGGCGAGGCTTTCGAGAGCTTTCGTTCTGCCGGTCGGTGTTTCGTTCGCAATTGGTGGTTGAGCTAGCTGGTTCAGTTCGGCTTCGGTGAAGGTGGACTTGATTTGCTCGACGAGCCGAGGGAGGATCCAATCCATGGACTTGTTGTTTGGTGACATGGCGGACCGCGAGGGAGAGCTTGAAGTAGTCATTCTTTTAGACCTCTGGAATATCCCTCCTGATGATGAGTGAGGTGTGAGTGTGATGTTGACCGATCTTATAGACTAGAGAGTGAACTGAAGACATATGAAGCATTGTGAACATATAAGATTCGGATATTGCAGCCTAGGAGCGGGGTTATTGTAACAATATTACGTTAATTACTCCTCATAACAAAGGTTGTGCTCCCGTTGGCCAAGAGACGATCAACCGACACCGACGATGTGCATGGTCCAACGACCGAGAGACAGGTTATCCTGAAGCACTTCCCTACGTGTGGTACCAGAATATTTCGACAGTTCAGCTAAGTAAGCAATAAGACAATCACGGCCAGTGCGACGAGTTACTGTACCAATACTCTATCGACTCCTCCGGGTAGAAACATGTTGTCAGCACTACGTGTGAACTTTCCCCCACCTGTCTACTACAAGTCAAAGGTATGAATACGACACAAGCAGTCCCCGCTCCTGTTCAGGAACTCCTCCCACCACGCCTCTTCCCCTCGGCCGCATTCTCTTCTATCCACTCCATAAGGCCACCCCAATCCCGACACCAATGCTTTACTCCCCACCCCCTTAAAGGACTCTCTCCCGCCTCCGGCTCCTGATCCGGCCCCTCCAGCGTCGTGTTCGCGGCACACATAATTCCTTGCCGGACGTAATTGAAACAGTGCTCTGCATGATGCAGCTCCACAAGAGAGGTCGCTGATCTGTTCGGTGCTGTAGCTGTTAAAGCAGCGATAGGTGTAAGTGTGTAGATTCTATGAAGGTGAAGGTTAAACCAACAGATACCCCTGACTAACCCGATTAGGATAGGCCCTGAGCATCACGTGCATCAACAGTAGCTAGGTCTATGTACTGTATCTGAAGGTCTCGGAGGCAGTGTAGTTGGTGGTGAAAAGATACCATGTAGGCGTCAGAGACTCCAGGGACGACGTTGGTGTTGGGAAGGAGGTCGTAGGCGAGGGGAGTGGGTATACAGATGAAGCCAGCGTGCTCTTTATCTGAATGAATGAAGTGGGTCAGTTTCAAACCTTTGAAACGGCCGAGAATTTGAATTCTTGGGCTTCAAACCACGGGGCATCTGTGGGAGAGGAAGGGGGCGACGGGTAAGAGATACTTTTGATCAGTTGGTCCCAGGAAGACTCGACGGCCTCGGGAGAAAATAGATTCCTAAAGCGTTGACCATCGACGAAAACAGAGACTTGATAGGGTACTACATTGGCTATTAGGTCAGCGTTCGTTTTAGCTTACATAGTGGCGGAAGAAGAAAAAGAAGAAGAAGGAAGGATTCATGAAGGATTCTGTAGAGTGCTCTGTTGTCGTAATGAAAGTGTTGTTCTTTAACAGAGATTTTTTCCAGCCTTACCAGCAACAGTTGATAATCGAGCTCTCATGTGTGACCCGATGACCGCCTAAGGTACCTTGGAAAGATAACCCGTAGTGACTCTTGATGAAGATCGTCCAATAGGTTGGAATCTATTCTGATGACGGCAATGATAAAGCATACAAAGCGCTTGATGCATCGATCGAGCTATCATCAGTATCTGCGCAATGTAATTGTCTAACAAAATAATTTCTAACGCCGCTATATTTATGTCAGTATACAACTTTGCTTGACAGCGGGAAAAAAGACTCCAGAAAGAATACACCAAGGGCTCTGCACAGTTTAACTCCTCCCGTAATAGATGAAGAGCCTTTAGTACTTCATGCTCATTTCCCTCCTACCACCTTCTTTTATCCCTGCCCGAGAACAAGATCAGAATCTGTAAAAAATTTCGCCGAAAATATCAACCGGGTTTAGAGCCTTCCCAATGGCGAAAATCCCCAGCGGACCACCACGATATGCCAAGCCTGCCGAGCGATTGGTGATATAAGGTCGGTAGCTATAGACGAAGTGGAAGAGTAAGGAGAAGATGGTCATTTCGACGCAGAATATGATGGCGGGGAGATAGACGGTCAAACCCAGGTAGGAGAGCTTGCTGCTTGGCTGGAATCGGGCACCCGCGATGGAGAAAGCAAGCTTTTGTAGTATGTTAGCTATGCCAAGCAGAGAGACAATGTGGAGTAGCAGGCCTTACTGTTTGAATGAAGTCGAGTCCGACTATAAGCTTGAATGCAACAAGTTTCGACACTATTCTTTGGCGGTGGAGTCGGGGGTGCATTTGCTTCGTAAACTTTATAATAGCAATGATGGCAACGGCGGCTGACATAGCATGAATGATTGTCAACTACGTAAACGTTAGCTATACCCTATAAAACAAGGGTTGGAAGATGTCGCGGTTCCTCCTTACCCAGATATGAGCAAAATGAATGCTATTCGAGCTGCGGCAGAAATATCCAGTAGCCTGCGTAATGTCGGTGATAAGGGCGACTAGAGTAGCTACACCGATGTATTGGCAGACGAGGGTGCGGTTTCTCTGGTATGAGATTTAGCAATGTCGGTGTTCGTAAAAGTTTTGGAAACATACTCTGATGCCATTGAGATCCACGCCTGAAGCTGCCGCACCGCCCAACTTGAAATTGTGTTCAATTGCTTCGAAGGACTGGCCTTCCCCATCCGATCCATTCGGACTCGGGAATAGATAGTCGCAAACTAAGAAGAAGAAGCTCGCTAGAGAGATAGCCTCGCATGCTTTGCCCCATGGCACGAGATAGATGGCGGAAACTCCGAGATAAATAGTGATGAAGTAAATAAGTGCGAAAGTTGGAATGAGTGCGGTGATGCGGATTATTCTGGCCAAGGGTTAGGATAGGCATGGCAGGGTTAAGGTCTCAAGACGTACTTTATCTGCTCCGCAGGGCGGCTTAGGTGCGTAGCATGAAGGAAGATGAGAGTGGCGGATATCAGAATAGCGACTCCCATGCTAATACCGGCTATGTACATGCTAAGTCGGTGGAGCGTCAGCGAGCCTGCGATCGGAGAGATATCTGGCAACACTGTGAGTGTCTGGTTCGGTACCCTTTGATTGACATCGGTTACTTGCCGTTGAGTGGGGTAGGTAGTGCCGGGCACACGGGCGCTGGCCCACCATTGAATATGCCCATATCGATATGTGAGAGAGAAATTGTTGGAGTTGGGATGGCACTGCTGGAGATTTGTAGGAAGATCGCAGTAGAAGCCTAGGGAAAGGTAGGCAAAGCACACCAATGGCAAGCACGGAGAGGGACACAGAGCAGTTGCGAAAAGGGTATACACAAGTAGTCGACGAGGGATAGGGAAAACGGAAAGAAGAATTTGGGCCATGATGGGAGATATATAGTATGATGTGTTATGTAGTACTGAAAGGGGCTGTGGGCCGTAGTACTAAGACTGAAATGACAAATGGCACTTCGCTGCAGTAGCAGGCAACGGAAGACAGTCAGCAAAGGCACAGAGTGCCTGATGAAGAGACTGCAGACTCATACAGTGGAAACATTTTAGCTGAAATGTTGACGGTTGAAAGCTGAAGACGCGATGCGATGCGACACGCCATTGCCCGCAAGGCTGAGAGAGTCAGCCAAAATCCACGTTAAGTTCCGAGGACAGGCAAGCACTCTTGACGAGGGTAATTTAAAGCTGATCATAATTCGCTTTCCGAATAGATAAAGATATTACACTGCCTTCATCATTCATCAATATGAAGTTGAAGTTGGACTGGTTAGAGTAAGCATGATACGCTGAGCTTGATCGGGATTGGTGTGCGATGCGACGATGCCGATGCGATGCGACGCCAAAGTAAACACTGCATCACTTCGCGATGACTGAAGTTCGTCTGCGGGTGAGAAAGAGTTATAAGAATCATTGTTGAATCTCTCCGTGCTACCGTCGTACTCTGGTGATATTCAGATCTTTGTAATCTTTATTTCTTATCAAGGTCTTCTATCGATCTTTTCATCGACCAAGATTTCTTTCCTTTTCTTTGACACTTCGTTTGAGAGTACACTACTTATTCCCTCGCTTGCCTAAGTCTGTTTCAGTAACCATACTTCAGTATATATGATATTATCCCATCTATAATTTTCATGTATAAAAGATACAAACCATGTTTACATTGGTTGTAAGGTTGAAAATAAAAGGATTACTATTTTTTGAACTGTTTTGACCATCTGTCTATTAACTACTATTTATTGAATTGTCTTTACCATCTTACTATTTCGATATTCTGTTACCTCATACTCCTCAGCTCTTCGCAGCACCGTTTTTGATGGTGTGCAGCTGTGTCCAATGAGGAGTGTACATCTTCGTGGGAGTAGACCGAAAGGCTCGTACTGACGGTATTGATGGCCACTAGGAAGTCTGGAAACCAAGCAGACGGAGCTAGCGCGTGTGCATGTAGGAAATCGGAGGACGGTTGAGTTGTGCACGTCGCTTGTAGATGTCTTTGTCCGGTTCATCAGGATAGTCGACAAAGACCATCAAGGAGTTGGACTTTCGGTAGACCGTATAGTTGAGAATCGCAGGGCGGGTGAGATTGACTGACATTTCTGACTCCACATAAGATCTTTTCTTCTTAGAGGCGAGTTTTGCGTTTCGGTGCAAGGGGAGCTCAGCACGGTACTGATCTACGAAGGACATTCGCGTAATATTCAAATAATTTGATTCAAGCTTGCATTAAGACTTTCAAAAGCGAACGCTTTCAATCGGCCCTTGGCTAGCTAGGTTTACACAGATGTGGCTGGTACGCGCAATCTTTTCACGCTCGTTTGAGCAGAAAAATGTAGATCTGCATCGTAGATACGATCTGTCCACCATATCGTTAGTGGTGAAATATCCTAATTCTCGACCAGGGGCAATTGTGAGAATCGCACCCAATGAATACAGTATTGATGATCTCAAGGCTGCCGCCATTATTTACAGGCAACGAGATTCATTTATCAAGGCTCGTCAAAAGAAACACCTTATGTGTTTGGTTACTAAAGCTCAGCAGTCATCACGATATTGTGCCTAGGGACTACCTGGCCAGGAACAAAAGAGCGCAATACTCAGGTTCATACTGAAAAAGACGACAAGTTGCCTCAATGTACTAAATGAGCTCCCTTGCCAATGTTTAGCACCAAATCGACGACTGCTCGCGCATCTTACTAGATAAGCTTTCAAGATTCTTAGAATCAGAAGAGGTCGTTCACATGAATCAATAGCTTCATTTCTACTCGTTCGACATTATTGAGGAAGTCGTCGTGAGTATTGTCATAGATCGCAACAGAAATTAAATACAAGGCTGATGTGCAAACAAAGCCTGGTAGAGCGTTTGACTTCATGAAAAAAGGGTTCGATAGTTCTGACATCATGCCAGCAATTCACAACTTTGCTAGATATGACGTCGTGATTGGGATCTATAGCGAATGACACTCTGTCGTTTATCGAATAATGCAGAAGCTAAGTCTCAACGATGTCTCTGATCTTGATGCAATTCATCAAGTTCTGTATCGACCTGATTGAGAAGCGAGGCAAGAAAGTAAAAGAAAACCAAAACGCTGGAGACTTTTTGAGCTTGATATACGACAAGGATCCGGATCGTTTCAAGATTAACGACAATCTCAACCACACGATTCCAAAAGTAGCCGCAAGATCTGACACCGCATCTGCAACACTGAGCGCTACCATTTACAGCCCTTGCAAGCATCCAAGAGTCTTAGGTAAACTCCGGCAGGGGTTGAATGAGAGAAGGGGCAAGGGACTTTTGAGTGATCCCATCTCTTTCAAAGAAGCTCAAGAATGCCCCTATTTACAGATAGTCTTAAAAGAAACCCTACGAATGCATCCTGACGTTGGCCTCACGTTTCCTCGTGTGGTGCCAGAGGGAGGAGTTACCTTGGCCGGCCGTTTCTTCCCAGAAGGAGTATACCCCCCTACACATCCTTCCGTGACGAATACTAAGCTATATGCTAGACCATCGTTAGAGTGAACCTAACGTAGCCCACGTAAACCCTCAAGTCTTCGGCGAAAATGCCGATAGCTTCCGTCCCCAGCGCTGGCTCAAAGATGGTGCCTCCGGATCTTCAATGGAGCAATACTTTCTTACGGTGTGAACTTCCTCTTTCATTAGCGCACGACCGTCGTCACATTTTCGCTGATTCATAACGTGTAGTTTGGCAAGGGCCCTCGCTTTTGCCTTGGGAAGAACATAGGTCTGATGAAACTGTACAAAATCATTCCGACATTGATCATTCGATACGATTTTGCATTGGTATTCCCTGAGCGGGAATGAACCGCACATAACGACTGGTTCATGTCAAGGAAGGATTTTCTCATTACACTCAAAAAAAAAGGCAGTTTAGTTGGTTCGTGATGATCAACGTTCAGGTAACAGAGTGTTGTGATAGCGAAGATGTGCAAGAAGTGATTGTCATCTACTTTGACGTCAAACTGGTGTTTAACGAAATCAACTGATGCGAATTATGATTAGTTATATCTCGCTGTTGTTAAGTTTGATACAATATCAAAGAAGCTGAGAGCTGAAGCTCTTCGATTCACAGTTCTTTGATTGATTTCTAAACTCAGACTTTGACTCTTATAAATACTGCTACATGTGCACCTCATTTTTAAAAGTACAACCCTCAACTGAAGACACGTACAAATCTCCTCAATAACGCTTAGTGATACTTAGCATTATTCGAAAGCAGTAGAAAGTGAGTGCATCAGTCCCTATCTACGGACCACTTTCATTTACTGTTGTATGTTCAGTCATTAAGTGTTTCTACCAACTTCGTTTTTAGTTACAAAATACTCTCTTCGAACAATGTGATCTCGAACCTTAAAACAAGATCAATGTAGAATTTCTGTTCGAAGCATAACCGTTCCAGTCTAAAACTAAGGCTTTCATCAATAATATAAGACCTTGAAGCATCTTTTAAGCTCTTGTTGTCATTGCTGTCACGATTGCAGCATGTTCAGCATGTTGTCCTTAATTACCGTCGGCCTCATGACAATATACCAGGCGGATGCCATGTGCAAAACCTCTGACGGGCTAGAACCCTGGGAAAATCTAGGAGCTAAGACCACGGGTGATGATGGTGAAGTATCGACCGAGAAAAACGTGGAGGAGAGAGATGTAAAATTTGGACGATAAAGTTTAAAGGAAGAGTCAAGGGACGGAGATTGGCATATGAAGCTTGAAGCTTGAAAGGGGGGGTGTTGAGAGCGAATGCAGAAAGATTCATGCCAGCAGGCTTCAGCCCTCACATAGCGTTCTTCCTTAGTCGAGAATCATCCGAATATCTGTTAGCAAATGACGGGTTGAAGCTTAAGTGTGCGTAGTAAGGCAGATTCTAAAATTGATGATGACAGGCTAGTGGATAAATTTTCTAGATTATCGTCTAGTCACTTGAGTTGATGATTTGTATTCTGTCGAGTCCGAAGCTAGCGGAGTTTAGTTAAGGAATGCCAATGAGTAAATGTTTAACTTTACACTTGCTTTTAAAACTATTACGGTTCGATCTAGAATTCTGCTTCTGACGTGAATGAATAGTACTGGGACGGCTATATGGACGTACATGGCGGTGGTTGGTGACGATGATGAGATTTCTGTAGGCAATGTAGAGATATATCTTGAATTTAAGAGCTGAATTTCTTTCTGTCTCTCCATCTAGGAAAAGAAGCAATCGGCCCGACCCATTTTTAATCATCAAATAACCAAATATTTCAGCGACTGAATGCTAGTGCTGCATCTGGTACCCCTCAAAACGCCTTGAGCTTTGCTTTTACAAAATAGATCTCCCACGCATCAATTTGTCTAGCTCACGTGAAATCTCTTCACGAGAGATTTCAATGGATTATTCACTGCTGATCAAATCCGGTGTACTCTCCATGCGCCAGATACTCAGGCTTATCTGGGAATATCCTAGGAAAGAGACCAAGGCGGTAAATGGGTTGATGGTGACGGCTTAGAAGTCTGGAATGAGACGTCATCAGCAATGAGAATTCCTAAATAGAAGAGACCTGTGAAGCGGAACCCCTTTTTGAAAATATCGGTCTTTAATATCAAATCTTTAGTGCAATCACCACAAAAAAGAATCAAAAAATCCTTGATTTCGCAGCTATTCGCCTAAACAATGATAATAGCAAAAACTCTTCAAAACAACATTTTCTTCAGATAAGCCATGAACATGACGACAATTCAACCTACCCTCATCTCATGTGTGCTAAAGTGTTTTTCGATTTGAAGACCGATTTTCCATCAAATGCTGCTCTGATTCATGGTATCAACATGCATGAACGGACATTGTCAAAGTGAGCAGAACAGGCTATACGAGAGCTGCAGAAGAAAACAATGCATGTAGCTGTGAGAACCGGAAAAAGAGTCAATCTTGATGAGCCAAAGATAATACTCGTAGTCGATTTCCTTAACATAGAGACCATGTCCTATGCTCACGAGTTCTCGTGGAAATGAGTAGGATAGCTTACATCGAAAACGTCGTAAGATCCAGCACTTCTGCTACCTCTACCCTGGGGTACGTTTGGGGATCCAGAAACGCTTGCATTGGGATGATGGGCCAGTCAAATGTCCCAATTTCAAAATTGGTTTGCCACATATGTTTTATACCAGTGATGACTTCCGGGCAATCGTCCATTTTATAGCCCAATAACTTCCAGAGCCGCCTTCTCACGTGAAACCAGTCCGAATCATATTCATCAAAGTCTAACCCAGGACCGTCCAGCCCAGGATCGTCCAGGGACATCTCGCTGTCATTATCGGTGCTCCAATTATCATCATCACCATCCGATTCCCTACTCGATGGATGTTCTTCTATATGAATTTCGGGCCCATACACGTCTGCAGAGCATGGAGATCGTCGCATTTGCGGGAAAACTCTGCTCCATTCTGTTGCAATGCTCTGCAGGCTCCTTAGCTGCGCGTAGCGACTAGGGTTTTCGAACCACACTGAACGCAAACGCAACTCTCTCAACCCCGACAGCGAAGGTGCTTCCACCAAGGACTCCAAAGAGAGATGCAGCCGAGTTTGATCCATTTCGAGGACCTTCAGCCGCGAACAGCAATTGACAAGGTCTCGAAGCTTCGAGGCAGTCATCCTGAAGCGGACAGAGAGCGAAAGAAGTTCCACTTGAGGCAAGGCTTGCAAAAGCCGCGAGAACTGATCTCCTGTCATTTCTGGGCCAGGGTTGAGAATGCTCACACAAAATCGTTGTAATAGCGGGCAGCCACTTGCCATAGTGGGGAAGATTTCGGAGTCATCGACATTTCGAAACTCAAGGTCAACCACTTGTAAGTATCGACAGCGTGAAATACTATACGCGACGTCTTTGACGAAATCAGGTAGCAGAGACACGATGTCTCGCAGTTCGAGAACTCGAAGCTTCTCAAACATTGGGAGCTTCTGCAGCCAATACTGATCCACCGCTTTGATATATAAAGCCCGTAGCCTTGGCCAGCATGTTGTTCCTATCTCTTTTTCCAAATCCGCACAAATCTCACCAGTGCCAGTTTCACCGCAACTTATCCTGAGAGCGAGCGCTTGAAGATTTTGATGTCGCCATAAACACCGCAGAAGCTGTACCATATGAGGTTGCGAGAGATGCTCAAGCTGCTGGAATTGGTCTATCTGGAATATTTTAAGATCGCAGTGGGCTAGCCATTCGCAAAGTTTCTCGATCTCTAGTTCCTCCTCTGACCGGTGGATTGAAAGTGCTACAAGATTTGAGAGTCTCTTCAAGTCGAGTCCGGGAGGAGGGAAAAAAGCTATTCTGGGTGGACTCACGGACAGAGAAGTATGCTCATGGAGGGCGCCGGAATCGAAGTTCAGAAGATTGCAATATACATGGTCGATGGTCAGGAATTTGAGATCGGGGTGGATAATGAGGTCGCACAGAGGGGAAAGATCCTGCTCGACAAGCTCGAAGGGGATGGCCAGGCTTGTGGGTCCGTTCCCTCTCGGCCGCAGCAGAAGCTCGGCGCTTCTGCGGTCACGTAACGGGCGACACTTCTCTAGACAGACACCTCTCAAATCTTCTGTCGCGATCGTTTCAGGCGCGATGGTAAGATGTTTTATAAATCCCACGTTCCGGGCGAAGCGCTCCCGTGACGCAATAAAAAGCGAGTTGAGCCAGCCGATTTCAGGTGTGCGAAAGCGCATGTCATTCATCGACCCCCTATATAGCTTCTGCAACGCCGGTATACTCCACACCGAATTGACACAGGAACAATGCAAAAGATCGATAGGAGCATCTACATAGCTGATTATACGGCTGACAAGCTCCGGGATCACCAGCGGATTTGACGGAGATTGATCAAATGTGACGGGCATGGCGAATGTAGTTCCCTCAGGTTATTCGTAAGGTTACTATCGTCTGAAGAATTTTTGGGTCGCGGTTTCGAGGTAGAGAGTATAAAAATAAGTATTAGAATGATAATTGTTCAAGTACTCGAGTTTTCAGCTGAAGGATCAAATGCGCTAGCGGGAACTAGTTAAGCGAACCAATTAGATAGGTAGCTATAATACAATAGTCTTGGCAAATCCCTCGATGTTTACCTTTTCCGAATTTGTTAACAAAAGCTCCCCACACCTTTTATAGCTATGGCATTAAGAGAAATAGACCCAAATACTCGTTTACTAATTTCTTCACCCCCCTTAATAGCTAAACCGCCCTTAGCTGGCTCAAAACGAACCTATGATGGTCGAATAAAAGACCATGAAGATTTCTTAGAAGCGATGAGAGGTGCAATAGTAACACAACGATATATGAGCATTAAATTAAAAGACATTAAAGCAAATATAGAAGTTAAAGAAACTATAACTTTAAGAATATATATGACTGCGAAAGAGCGTGCAAGGCCCGATGCCAGCTTGAAAGAACTGCTTAGGGCTAGTGAAAGCAGGCCAATGAATCCGTCCTCATCAGTTTTCTCGCTCCAGTTTTCTATCACCACGTCAAAAGTTCTTGGTTTCACGAAATCAGTTTACGGATGATTAAAGTCTCCATTGCAAAATAGATTTGAAATTATTGATAGGGTAAGGTACAATGAGCTTGAATGAGATGCTCTCGAGCCGATTTTTGTTCTGCCCAAACGTCTGCATAGAAATAAACCTCCCTGAGTTTCGTGCCGTAGCCTCGCGCTGTCAATATTGCCAAATTCTGGATTTTCAATCGTTCTGACATTGAAATCGAGAGCGAAGTGAGACAGAACTCGATGCGAACAACGAAGTTGGAATCGAAGGATCGAGGCGCAATCAGCGAGTTCGAACTTTTTGGTGACCACCTCATATGTTATGGCTGTAATTGAACCCTGGTACCGTTGGACTGCAAAGGATCAAGTCATTTTCGTCCGTCTCGGCGGAATCTTTGCCATTGCTCTTGATTGGCTCTGATTGGCTCGTTGAACGATCATCGATCCCAGAGTTATCGAAAGCACCATCCGATTAATCTTGCTTGGCCAATTGATTGATGGAAGGCTTAGTGGCAAAGTCTAGGCAGCAGTAAAGCAACGAGAGCAGCTCAAGCTGAGACGAAGGAAGCCCATTTCAGGCTCCCACCTGCTGCGCCCCTGCACTGCCCTATAATGCTCCCCCGTGCTCCCTCGATGCTCCCCCGTGCTCCCTCCCTGCTCCCCCTTGCTCCTTCTGTGCTCGCTCTAAAGCGGCCCTGCTCCCTTTCCCGTCCCGGAACGGCAATCCCCAATCCTAAGTTCGGGGTGTATATAATATATATATATATCGACAAAGGAGAGTGTATATAGTATAGAAGAAGCAGCTGCTTGGTTGGTTTGAGCCGAGGTCTAGAGGGTTTGTATACTGATGTTCCAGGCGGCATTGTCATATCTTTTCTTTTCTCTACGAGAGTGGTAATTAGACAGCGCAATTGTTGCCTTTTCTGGGCAATGGCATTGTGCGCGCCACTCAGCGTGTAGCAGCCAGGATGTTGCAAACACAGTTCAGCATCGTTGGTTCCATAACAGAATGACGTTAAGAAACTGCCGCAGAATGGCTCTTCGCGGTCGATTCTTGGACATGCCTTCAGTTACTTACTCGAAAGTGCTGCTTCTCAAGACCGATGAAGGACTCGGAAGGGTAGAGATGAAGGTCTAGGCGTTGGTAGGTCGCATTTTCAGGTATTGTATCAGATGTGAATCACGGTTTGACTAATTTTTTTCATGGAGCGCGAACTTTTTGGAGCTGTGTTATGATTCTTTGTTCTTCGTCCAGATACTTCCAGGTATGTCTCGAGCATGCTTGCAGAATTGCGGACCCCGAACATCTAGATGAACTTTTCGTTACCACCTGTCCATTGTCGCATGTTCGATGTGCTCGGTGTCAAGATTTCGACACTTCCAGTTACTGTTCATGTTTCAACAGATGCGACAATGCATCCATCTTGTTAAAATATATCAAGCTCTCCTTTTCATTCATTTCCTTAAAGTGTTCAGAAGACCTGCGAATTCAGAATTACCGAGCATAACGGCAAATTTGATATCGAATCCATCCAGATACTATTTCTGTGCCGTCGGTTCTAAAAATTAGAAAGTGCCATCGATATGTCGGACTCGGACGTCGATATGCCGGATGCTGATATGCCGGACGCTGACCCAGGTTCAGACTCCGAGTGGACAGATACTTCCGGCTCCGATAAGAGCGACACACCAGGCCCCGATCCGACTGATTTTTCCGACTCACATCTGCACGATATAGTGCCTAAAAAAGTAGGCTCACGTTACGTCGCCCAAAGGCCAACGGTTTCTCTGAGTCTGATTTCCGAAGACTTATTCGATCAGGGATGTATAATATGCTTAACTGCGTTCGACCTACAAGAATCTACCCGGGATGTGATTCAAATGGGATGCGGCTTTGGTCACTGTTTCGATAGGGAATGTATTAATGCGTGGCTGTCCGAAAAGGGCGCTAATCAGAATAGTTGCCCGATTTGCCGTCAAGAGTTTTTTGAGAAGCAAGTAGAGAAAGAGGAAGACGAAGAAGACGAAGAAGAAGAAGAACCTGTCCTAGAGGGTGAGTGGGAGTGGCCACAAAATGACGACGGCAGCTTGCAATGGCTTGCAAATCTCATCGATCTCAAAGCCATCAGAACAGACCTCCATCTGTATGCAGAGCTCCACCGGGAGGGAATTCTCCGCATAGCACCCGATCCAGAGGCGACGCAACTGGATTGTCACGAAGAGCTCGCTCTTTTGAAGGACATTCGCCGGCGACAGGGACAACGTCCCCGCAGTGCGCATGTTCCAAACGAAGAATATCACAGACATCTCGAATGCATAAGGCGTACTCCAGGGACTTGGGATCAATTTCCTGACGCTTGGCTGTTGCGTATCGCTTTCCCCGCGTAAGATCCTGCATGATACTTCTTTGCTTTTGGACTGGACTGACCTCGACATGCCAGACTTCGAAGAGGGGAAAGAGACGCTAGTTTCTTTGTGATAGGATATCCCTCCTTTGAGTAATAATATCTTTGTGCGTAAATAATACTATTGTTGATTAAATGCTTTCAAAGAACTTCCTTTCAGATTGCAAGACTTTGGTCAAATACTTCTTCACGGTAAAAATTTGACCACATTGCTTGCTTCTTGTGATCCTTCGTCAAACCATACGTCTCATTGACATGGTCGATACTAACATGTCCGGCACCAGCTCATCGAACGCTGCCACGTCCGATGCTGCAATACCCGAAAGAGGCACATCCGACACTTTCACTGGGTCAGGAATTGCTGACGGTCTTCAGACAGGACATCAGACGGAGCTTCAGACCATCTCTGGGTCATTATATGTCGCTTTACTCCCAACAGTCCCTCTAGATTCTCTGCCTGCGGCTGCCGAAGATCGAAGATGCGCACTATGTCTCACTACCTACAATTCAGACAACGAAGAGCCCGTCATTCTACCTTGTTTCCACAATTATGACCGCGAGTGTATTAATGAGTGGCTGTCGGAGGAAAAAGCAGGTAAGACCACATGCCCGACCTGCCGTAAATTCCTGTTCGAACATGACCAGAGCCTTCTCGTACGACGTCCACAAGACGACGAAGACGATGCCAACCTGGCGGCGTTCCTTGAGACCGGTGAAACAGAGCTTGATCGGTTTGAACGAGAACTTGAAGAACGTCTTGCATTCGTGTACGACGTCTTCTCTGCGGGCTGCGTGCGCAACGATTTCGAGTTGTACGATGAGCTGCGCCGCGACGATGCGGATCTGCCACCGCGGAACATCGTGCTCGACGGGCTCGAGCTTAGTGTTCAGGAAGAACTAGCGCTGTTCGCCCAGCTCCGGGAGCGGGGGGAGCTCGTCCTGCGTATGGAACTCGAGGACCGCACAGAGTGGCTTGCGAGGCTTGGCGACGAATCTTTCAGCCTGCGAAACATCAGCGGAACTTGGATGCATGACGATAACGCGCTCTTCTGCGAGGAGGCTGGGCGAAACCTTCTTCGGGAGGCTTTCCATGCTGGGGCTGACCTCAATCGATATGCAGGTCTTGTTTACGACCTTCTTGATCTTGGCCAGCGGTGAGACAATCTGTCATATCGCGGGATAGCTTACGACTGAGAGATTGAGACTAAACTTCACTTATACCATCTTACAATATCAAACATTCCGTCCGCTAAAGATTGACAGTATTGTTGCCGGTGTTTTTTGGATCTCTATATAGGGAATGGGTATGATACCTACTCTGCGGTTTTCGCTCTTGCTCGCCTCATTACACCTAAATATTGTCAGTAGGATTGGCACGTGAATCTAGAAATTATTGTGTGTTGCTAGACGCTCTTAAGTCGTCACTGTGGCTATCACTTTGTCCAACAGAATACAAACCTCAACACAAAGCTAGTGTCGATATTTGAGCTATCCGTCTAGGATTCTACGGTTCGCTTAGATTCGAGTAGTGTTATCTATATTGAATCATTCGTCAGTCAGAAAAAGTAACTGTCCTTGATAATGCGCACTCACTTTCAAAGACCAGAGAAAGCGATGAATCCTTCCTTATTTCTCTAGAAGTTCCAAACACGACATGTCAAATACTCAAGCAACGAACGTTTACCGTCAGAGTACACAATGCCCATCTTTGGCAGCAGACGACGCAGAGAGCGCTCTCGAGACCCTAGCCCCAGAGACGGACGTCACAGGACTAGTGAGAAAGACTTTTGAGAGCAACTTTGGCAGAGTTTATGAGAGAGTCCGCTATGACGGAGTCGGCTTCCCCAGCCTTCCTATGGGTTTCCCTCCTTGGCATCGTTCTCCGCGCCCTTATGCAGGAATGCCCGTTCGCGCAGTTCACCCACCTGCACTTGATGTGAATGTAGGATCTGGTGCCGGTCGCGTTATCCTTGGATCCCAATACGTAGCTGGGCTTCCTCTTCGTCGACCTTCCCAGCTACCAAGTGACCGTCAAACATGTGGCACCTGTCGCGAAGATTATGCGGATGATCAAGATGGTGTCGCAATAGTCCAATTGCCATGCTGTCAGAACGGCATCCATCGCGAATGCATTCTGCTTTGGGTGGGAGAATCTAAGGCAAATAACAATACCTGTCCGTTCTGTCGTCATAAGCTGTTCACAAGATTACATTACACTGGACGAGGCCTGGATCTAGATGATCTTCAAATCACGATGCCGGCCGAAGGTATGAACATCGCGATGACCGCGATGACCGACCGTCGCTTCATTCCACAAAGCTTGGACATCTCGACTCGCGATACTGGATATGGCGACCACCGCTTAAGACTCGCCGACATTCGGCGCCAGGGCGCTCTCAAGGATCGCCGGCTATACCAGCAGCTCCTAGCAGGCGGGGCACGTTTGGCAGGCAACCTGCAGCTTGATTCTCACGTGCTGAATTTCGACCAAGACCGCGCGATGTTCGAAGAGCTTCGGCGGCAAGGGGCTTTTACACAACCGGGCATGGATGCAGCATATCGAGCTGCAGGACTTCGCTTCACGGACACGGCAATATACGAAGAGCAGCGGAACAGAGGAAGATGGTGGAACCCCGAAATAAGACGCTGGCACCATGAGGATGGACGCCCAGTGGACCACTTGATCGATATCGATTGATAACGGGCGACCGGTGGCGTGACCGGCATAGCTAAGACGATAATGTTGGGGAGCCAGCTCGAAGCTGGACAGCTAGATTATCTTCTACATGGCAGTCTCAACATTGTCCTTCTTAGGCAATCATCACACTAGTCTCGATATCTGAATAGAAAGCTGTTGAAAAGACTTACTTGTTATCATTCCCTTGCGACACTGTTTCATTTAATTGACAAATATCAATGCATTCTTGGAAAGTCATCTTCAATGGCCACATGTTGAGATGTCAAAATTGTATGATCATACATATACAATATTGAGGACTTGGTGAGTCGATAAAGAATTTAAAGACCAATGACACTAATTGCTAGAAAAATCAACAAATTAACATGCAAAACTCAAATTGTGGCTCGATGAACGAATATTATGATTTATTATTAAACTGCTAACTCGTTGCTGACATAGATCAAAGCATCATGTTTTACAAACAGACACAAGAAATTGCTAGAGATGCTTATGTGCGGTAATACATAACGGTCATGCGGTAGTGGGGCAGATGCAAGGCTATATCCGTACCACTTCATCAGTAATGACCAGGACTAGATCCATAGTTCCCTGCGCGCCCGTTATATCCCAACTCCTCAGACTCGGGATGGGTATGTGGGAAGCCTCCGTGGTGTATCGCAGCCTCTGGTTGCGGATCGTAAATAACGGGGTGGGAACCCGTGGTAGGCTCGCGATAAGCAGCATTAAGATTGCTAGTCGCAGCACCGTGATGTGGTGTGTGGGCAGTTCCGATAGCAGGAACCGTCGGCTCTCTGTCATACTTGTTATGTACATTTCCGTAAGCGTTATCAGGAGCATTTGCAGTAGATCCAGTCATAGCAGTGTCGTGGGAAGGACGAATGTTCCCGTTGTTGTGATGGTGGTGCTTTTCCTCTGCCAAAGCTACGCCGCCGGCTCCAACTGCACCAAGTTCAGCATCATGCGTTTTGTTGTTCTTGCGACTCCAGAACGGCGCCTTCTTGCCGGAACCTGATGTATAATTGTTGGATGGGCCTGGTCCAAACTTTTTCTCTTTCTTCTGGTGTCTGCTTAAGAGGACAGCGATTAGTGCAGAGATAAGGAAAAGGAAGCTGAAGGTAGAGTTAGCAAGTTTTGACAACTAATCTCTCGGAAGAGGTGTCGGCTTACGCAGCAATGATGGCGACGGCAAAAACCGTAGTCTCTAGCCTACAGGCTTTGGAGTTTCCGGATCCAAGAGGAGAAGGCACATTCCTGCCACTGCACGAGCGAGCAGCACCACGTGTCAAGACCGCAATGGCGATAAAGGCACCCATGAAAGCCAAGTCGAGCAGTAGAGCGAGGAAAGCGAAGAAGGTGATGCCCCCGAGGAAGAACGTCAGGATAACGGCAAAGGCAGTGTAAATAACGGCAGCCCCAGCCATGCCTTCAACCGCCCTCATCCATGTTGGGATGTGTGTGTGGTGCGTCGACAGGTCTGTTTAGACATCAGCACATGACTGCACCGTCAAGCAAGATCGCTCGACTTACAGGCCAGGAAATAGGAGAAAATGCCTAGCACGAGGGCTGCTATGAGGAATTGAAGTGCACGGATGAAGGTGGTGGAAGCCCGTAAGGCTGCGCCGACCTTCGAGACCATGGCGAAGGGATGAAAATCAAGGATCAGTGTAAGGGAACTGATGTTGTAAGTTCAAATAGAGAAGAGAGATTGATATGGGCATGATGGAAGAAGGGTGATGAGAGACTTTATGGTAGAGATGCACGCATAGATTCATTGCACCACGTAATTCGACGTAATCGGCCAACTCTGCCTTCATGTGCCCTCGTGCCTTGGTTTTTTCGCTCAATGAGTCTGTTGATGGTCCAACCAAGGATATGATTTCCGCCTTGACCGCGTTACATCATCTTCGCCATCAAGCCACACCTCGGTTAGGCTTAACGCCAAACGCTACTGGGGAAAAGAGGCTGGTTTAGCAGCCCTGCACTGCCACATCTCTATTTCATCATCGTCAGATGGAGATTCACATGCTCTAATCTGCTCTACCTTGATGCAAAAAGATCAGGGAAGTCTCACGAATCCGTGGACTGTCTAGCGAACAACTGTTACCGTGGAGCGGCAAGCCATTGACTTGACCCTTGGCAATGACATTCACCTGGCACCGTAATCCTCCGGGGATGATTCCGATGGTTGAAAACACCGCCGTCTTTGTTTGCCTGTTTATGGATACTCTAAAGAGGTTCGGCGATGGAAGAACAAAGCAAGCGCATCTTCAGAGTCTTCGTTTGTATGTAGTATTCAATCAGATGTCGTCAAAGAATGACAGTGAGTGTCCAAAGAGCGGGGAACGGTAGTATCTGCGCGACTACTGCTACTACGAAAGTACATATTGCTGACCTCAAGCTCTACATCCTTTGATCACAGCTAGATCACGTAAGGAATACAGATATAGCATCGTCTTCGGGTCTTCAAAGCTGCAAAGGCGTCTCAGACCCCCATAGTTTGGATAACCTCCTACGATATCCCAAGCAGGTTCCGCGTGGGCTATTATCAACGGGACATAAGGCGATTCGCATAGTTTGTTCTCACAGGCGCTAACTCAACACGTCCTATCCCAATCCCACGTCTATTGTCCCAGATCTCACGGTTGCTGTTATCGCATCCCATATCCCTGACGCGATGCGCTTCTGCAGTTTAGCCGCAAAATTAAAACTTTGAATTCCTTATATTTTGTCGGTATAGCTTCCTGCATATCTTGGCCAGGCAACTTCTCTTCCAAGCCTGTGCTGCTGTTAAAAATGACCACCCATTTTCCACTCTCCCTTTGCTCTTTTGCAATCTCCATCCTGCTCGTTTTTCCCTTTATCCACCTGGCGAGCGCAGCCGCAATCAACCCTCCAGCACTCTCGTTCCTCGCATTAAACCAAAGTAACCCTCAACGAAACAATCTCCCAATTACCAGCAACCTAGGCAACCCCCCCTACAATTGTGTTAATACTCCAAAGTGGACTTCCCAAGGCTGGAATCCATTCGATTGTCAATCTGCCCTGCTCCGCCTGGCCCTGACCGAATCCGACCGTCATGGCGACCATGACTTCGAGTTTCTCGGGCCAGGCTCGGACCCCACGTCGAGGTTACCAACAATGAGTACGCCTAGAAGATATACAAGTGGTGAGCCAAAGCCATTTCCCGGGGGGGTTCTTTTTAGATAGTATATTATACTGATGAGGACGATGTGAAAAAGGCTCGTGTACAGTTGCCATTGTAATGCTAGGTCAGACTCCCTTCGGTCATTCAGATGACCTTGGTATTCCATTGATATAAGCTGTCCTTTGCTGCTCTTCCGCTATCGGGTTCTCTTTCATGAATCAAGGCTGACGCGAACATAGGGTTCTTCCATCCCGAGGAGCTTCCCGGTATCCGCTGCTCACCTTGCTATCCCACAGATATCACCTCCTATCGTGAGATCTATTGGGCGGCTTTTGCCCTACGTCTGCAGTGTGTCGCTAGTGAACATCAATTTGGATGGACGGATATAGGTATGTGTACCCCGCTATTTGCAAGACCTTGGTTGTGGATACACTGCGTTGATTGTGACAAGAATGATTGCTGACGTGTTGGTTTGCGTCAACGACGATAGGTGCGAGACGTAGTATCGGAATTTTTGTGTGGGCTGCTGGATCTTCGTTGGATAAGCGGGTACCGGAAGATGGGCCCCGAGTCTTGCAAACAATATCCGGGATGGGAAATATAAGCACATCTTGAACCTAGAATAGTGTATAATGTGTATGGGGGATGAGAGTGAGAGAACCTTCATATAGTCCCTTACGCCCGTGTAAGCAGACAACCCCGGGATCAATGTTGAAAGTGCTGTCAAGAATGGAAACTAGTCTATGTTCTTCTTTCCTATTAGTTCGTCCTTCATATTCTAACGCGCATTTTCCAGTTCTTTCCCAAATACCCAGGCCTAGAAAGATCCGGCAGCGTGGATTCCGAGAACCTACCTTACGTGTACCGCGTACCGCGTACCAGAATCTCCTTAACCCTCAAGAACCCCCTTCCATCGGTACTCCTGCAACATATAGATTCTCTCACATCCCCGTCTTCCCCTTTAGCTCCTCAATCTTCTTACTCGCCTCCGTCTTCCCCATACCCTCGCCAGGCACCTTCTCCCCCGCTTCCTTCGCCATTACAGCGATATACCCTTGTTGCTTGCCTGTCGCCTTATCAGCTCCTGTCGCCCACGTGTCAGGGTCCTGGATTGGCTGGCCCGCAGCGGCGTCTGGGTTCTTCGTTTGTTTGTTCTTGAGCTCGTCGATTTTCTGTGAGGCTTCGCCCTTGCTCACGCTGGAGGGGTCGATGTCTACGCCTTTCGAGGTGGCGAGCGTGGACAGGAAGGATTTTTGCTTCTCGGTTGGGGCGTCGGCGCCTGTAGTCCAGGTTTCAGGGTGGTCTAGTTGGGATGACATGTTCGAGTCGCGAGGCCAAGAGTTTTTGGGTAAAGCCAAGGCTGATGAAATGCTGAACAGTAGCTTTTAGCACTGTTTCGGAATTATCGTGGATGTACTCGCTGTGTGCAGAGTATTATTCGAACTGTCTACTTACGTATGCTCAAAGTCAAGGTACTTTGCAATTCTTTAAATAGTGAATTTCTGTAATCCACTGGTCTGTAGGTTGGTTGTGTTTGTGGACCGGTTCCAGCGTTTCGCTATCCACGCGTCAACACATCAACATCTACTCGTATCATAATGATGTAATTCAACCTTTATAGTCTAACCGTTACTCGTTAGTGCAGCCCAGTGTTCGTTTTCTGCAGGTTCAGTTCCTCGAAGCGCTGTTTGCATTGCGATGCGTCTTGTCTAATTGATTTGTTGATTGTCCTTAAGTGCTGTGAGGCTTCCAGTAGTTCGGAAATAACAGTGCTCGCTGACCGAAACACATTTCATTGAAAAAGCAAGATGATCAATTAGAAAGAGGGAACGGAAGGTCTGGGTTGACGTTACGGGGAAGCTGGTCGTGTAAGAGTTGACAGAAGGACTTTGTCAAGAGCAGAGAATTCGAAGAGTAAAAATTCATTCGTGACTGTCACAACATACACAACAAATACCACTGCTTATGCTTCAGGAAAAATCGCTATGTAGAAAAGCTGCAAAGTGAGAAGTATCGTGTTGAGTCTTGCTGTACCTATCATGTCGAGAATTTACTTTTCTATTGTGCTCTGACGCTCGAAAATGAAAAGCGCCTCGTCTTTACCTGCGAAAGAGGGCAAGGGTATCTGTACCGTCTTTTGAAATCCTACCTTCCCCATCGCAACGTGTTCATCAATCATCCGGTCTTTAAATGCGGTATATCCATTTCGGTTCTGTGTGCCAGCAACACATATCGTGTCACCGCTGTAAGCTTCTAATATCTTCGGGGTGAAGTCCGAAGCCACTATTGGATATACGAGGAGCAAAATAGCATCCTTGGCTCCTTTTTCATCTTTGAGATACTTTTCGCCGTCGTTAGTTATGGTATCACCAATCCACAAAGTTCGATATTCGCTTTGAATATTGTCGACTGCAACCACAGACACCCCATGGCGACGAAGCATGTACGCCCAATATCCGTTGCCGCTTCCGATTTCAACAATTCTCCTTCCGTGTGTGGTTTGCTTTATTATCTCAAGGCCTTCATAGCTGGGGACAACACAGCCAAAGTGATGCATGAATATGGGCAGTATATGATGGCTTGTTTTAATCTTCACCGTCGCTCGCTCTGGACCTGCCCATTCCAGGTTTTGACACGACCAGCACCAGTAGTCGTAGTAAGGATTGATGTGTGTCTTCGACTTGGTGATCACGTACTTAGAAGGTAGTAGTCGCTGCGACTGTAAGTATTGGGCTATACTGGCACGGAGGGAGCCTTTCTTCGCATTCGATGCGAGGCTAGTGAGGAGCTTCGGTGTCGAGGTTTTAGAGGCAAAGATGGAAGTATAGGCGATGATGTCCGCTGTAGGTGGCGGTGGTAGCTACAGAGAGACGATATGACCCTAGCGATCAGAACGTCTAGATATTGCAGCGCTATTCGATCGCAACTGACAGGTTTTGGAGGAGTTATACCGGCTTCCCATCTTCATCAATATACCAAGCATGCAATCCATTCTTTCCTCCATATTCAATAGCCTGTTGCACTTGGGCCAGCGTAACGCTTGCTATCGCATGGTAAATGTAATTGTCTTTTTGCGGCAAGCTGAACGTTGTTAATATGGCGGATCGAAGGTCATTGTTCACAGGAAGAAATTTCCGCCCATCTCGCCAAGCTCCAAAAAGAGCATCAGGGTCGAAACTACTGGTCCCTGTGGTACGAGGACAGTGACGCTTAGTATTCATCTCTGATTCATAGAGAGGGCTTGTATCAATCAAAGTCGTTGACTCGTTGCCCGCTAGAGAGTTGCGTCAGGACCTCAGACGTGTTTCCGTAGCTAAGCCCCTTCGGGTTAGCGACCCTCTGGATGACTTCGCAGCCTACGGGTTCTCTTAGCGAGATTAGCCTGCAATGGTTAACCCTGTCAAGGGACTGTGCTGACATGTACGCAGACTGCGTTCTGATTATTACACTCCCACAATCCGAGCTGGCCGCACTACCCTGGTAAGTGTCTCTTTTTGGAAATTAGTTCATTTGTCCTGGAAAGTCCATCACGGCAGTAGCAAGAAATGTCAACCTATCGTGACTTTGTAAGCGGCTCCATCCCATCCATCATGTGCATCCAGACGCTGCTCGACTGCTTGAGCCGTTAAAGCTGGAGCCTATAGCTTTAGTGATATTGCATGACGATACCCTTGCCGGTGAAGCTGGCACGGGGATGTCAAGAGCAATACTGTTGCGAGCACTGTTGGAGAGAGAGGCATGTTTGAGATATTTCGAGTCTGGCGGATCCTTATATCGATCCGTGACTGGGGTTACAGGGAAAAATCGGCCAGTTCCTGAGCAGGTGTACCCCATGCCATCAGTGTGCCCACGGCATAAGTCGCCTCATGTACGGGTTTGCCTCAGCCGCGGATCTGTTTTAAAAAGGGACACTGTGGTGGGGCAATTGGAACGGGGTTGCAGTCAGTGATCTACTTGAGATCAGTAGCAATATGATACCATGATGAAGAATATGTGATCAGCTACAAAGTCGCGTTTGCTAAGTACTTTTGGCGGAGATGCCTTGATAACTTGTACAGTACTATGCATGGCATGAACTTTGCCACTCGACCTTCGGATGGGTTTGGTTGTCAGTCTTTCCTTATACAATGCTTGGCAGAAAAGTTCAGGTCCGTAGTGCGGCTTATACAAGCCTTGTTGTTGTGCCCTATGGTTGGGATACGGCATGATAAGATTGTGGATTCGCATGTGTGAGTACCTGTTCGGCGGGAGGATATTGTATCAGCCAAAGCGGTGGTGGACATTCAGTATCCGCTGTGAGTCCAGCCCAACCAGCAGTTACCTTACCTACTATACCTCATAGCTTGCATTTCTTGCATTAGCTCGCAGCCGTATCGACCGCAAAAGGACGCCGCCTAAGTTAATGGTAGTCAGGAACGGCCACCAAAGGCTCGTGACGACTAAAGTTCCTAGCCTGATCTTTGCTCAACGAGGGGCTCCGCTCAAACCTCCAGCATCATATCAATGATCTGATAACTAAGTTGTGGATATGTGGAATAGGAGACGACTTGTTCAAAACTAAACTTTCACGGCTGAGAATGGAATTATTGAGCTATAAATTAAGAGTACGTCCCTCGCAAGAAAATGTGTATCTTTTAGAGATAGATCTTGGCGACATCAATAAGATATCACCCGCATGGACAGCAGCTCGCTCCCAACGGCTATTGTATCCGAGATTTCATTATGCAAATTGCTTACGCCATCACAGAAACTCCGTTGGGTACACCGTCCGTCGCCCTCATCCCATCGAATGGTTCTTTATCGCTCACAAGAGCCTCAATCGAGGCCTCGATCGAAGTTGCATCATCTGTTTTCAACTCATCAAGTTGTGCCTTCTGTATCGCAGGTAGTTCCTCAATACCGTTTCCCGCCTCCTTCGTTTGATTAGGCTTGTTTTCATGGTCGACAGGGATCTCGCTCGGGATACCGCTGGCCGCCTTCACTTCGTCGAGTTGCTCTTTGTCGCCAAAGTTGTCTCTGCCACTCTCGAATACTTTGTCGAAATCATATTCAAACCATCTGATTTCAGGTGCGAGTCCTGCAAATTTCCAGACACCATCAATCTTCTTATACCAATGTTTGTTGAAACTGTGTGCATGCCCCTTGACGACAACCTCCTTGCAAGAGGCGTCGGTGTACTTTTGATGCGGTACGCGAAGCTGATGGTACCCTATTGCATCGGTATAAGACACCTTCTCCCATCTCGTGCCGCCGATAAAGTGTTGGGTCTTCAAGCTCGGATCACCGAGTACGTGAGGGTCCGAGGCCATTTTGACAAATTCCTCAGCTGGCATAGCCTCCCACATCTTGTCGAGGAAGTCGCGATAATCGACCTATGAACATTGGGCATGGTCAGTGTCTTTTTCTTTCCGTCAAGAGCTTAGCTGGAGCTTAGCTGGAGCTTAGAGCCGAACCCTCATGGTTGGGGCAATGCATTTTCGCAGTCTGTCCCAGTCCTGAAAATTGTCAATGCCGATGGTCGTTCAGCGACGCACAAGTTCGGACCTTGGAGTCATAGCTATCTGCCCATTCATACACCGCTGCCTGAAGGCCAAGCAAGTCTACGGTGTTGAGTCAGCCTATGGCCCACAGGGCTCAAGCGAGGTGAACATACCTTTGAGGGTGATTTCGTAGTCCTCCATTGCAATGAGGTGGAGTGTCAAGTCTTGAGAAGAAAATAGTCTGGAATTTTGAAGCCATCCTAACGGTAGATTCTGAGACTCTTTATGTTCGATTCGATACTTCTTTCGAAAACCCCGAAATATTGTAGATGCTGAATTCGTTGACCGACAGAATTAAACAAAACCGGGTTGCAGTTCGTAGGGGGTTGGAATAGCCGAGCCAGGGCCGGAAAAAATTCTTGGCACCGGGCCGAGCTTTGTAATTTGCATGAGCCCCGCATATGCGAGACTTGACGTCGGGCTAAAATTATTCCGGCCCGATGCGAAGAATATGCCGATGCCGAATCTAGGATCAAGCGAGGTCACGAAAATTAAACGTGCAATTATGTTCATCACCCAAGAGAGCATCAGCTGTGCATATGCTAACCTTATGTCAGGCCGAGCCGAACCCTCACCCCCGCTTCAGGTTCTCATCGTCGTCTTCGTCGACTCGTATGTACTTCAGCATATGCTTTGCTAAAATCTTTCTTAGATTCTCTCTCAAGCAAGCGCCTCAAGAACGTCGTTGCAGACGTCAAGAGCAAAGATAAGCATAGCATAAGCTTCGCATATGCACTACTAAAGCACTTCATATTCTCTGCTGTTGTCACACGTCGCTCTGAACGCATTGCGGCAAAGTAGAACGGAATTCATGTTTTGCATATGCTTCTCATATGCTGTAAATGTACTATGTATAGTTTGGCAAATTTGATTCGGGGTTGAAATGTTTTTGAACATATGTTTCGCATATGAAAAAAGTTGAGCTGGGGCCGGAAAAAGAAAAAAAACTTCCCGCCCCGGCTCGGCTATTCCAACCCCCCACCAACTGTAACCAGGTAAGCGCTCACAGAGGACGGAATCTTGATTTCCCCGGTGCCCCGCACTTGTGCGCCCTTCAGGACTAAACGAGGGGAAGTACCTCGAATACTCAACTATTAGGGATTTCAATCTAACAAAAGTTTTAATCTCTCAAAGGTCAGCGAATATTCCTAGATCCTCCGTGACTGGAGTTCACCTTGACCATGAAGATCAGTCAAGTATGCCCCCCATACCTTTGAAAAGTTGCGTGCAATGTCAGGGTGTATCTAATCAGCAAGTCTTTGTAGCTCTACACCTATCCCATCAAATCTCTGCGCAGTGTTCCTCTGACAAAGGGCCATCTCTCGCAACATGGTTTCCCCTACGATCGCCGCTTCATGCTCGTTAGAATCCATGGAGATAATCCTTGCCCCCGCAGTCAACACCATTTCAACGGCAGATTGGAAAACATGACTATTACCAACTTCTCCGAATTGGTGCTGTTTCTTCAAGATGTTAGGATGTCAGGGGACAATGACACCACTGCTGATATTGTTACTGTGACTTTCAGTCCCTCAGGGGACGGAGAGGCTAGAAGTATAGATATACCATTAACGCCAGCGATTTCCGATCTAGATGTGGTAGATATCTCATTACATCAAAGCCCCACCAAAGCGTACAACATGGGCGAGCCTTACAACTCGTGGTTCTCGTCATGTTTTGGCTACGAGGTGATGCTTGTATATCTTGGACCTCACCTACGGCGGGTGCTTGGAAATCTGTCTCCAGATGCTACGAATAACCGAAATACCAGCAGATCCTGGATAGCAAGCATAGTCGCTAGTGTCCCCAGTCTGACAAATTCAAAGACAGAAAATGATGAGGGCATTACGTTTGCCGACGTAGCTCCTTACTTAGTTGTGACTGAAGAGTCACTCAATGATGTTTCAGAACGGCTGCCAGCAGGTATGGAAATGGATATTACCAAGTTCAGGCCCAGTATTGTACTTTCGGGGTCTACTGCAGCATATGATGAGGACTTCTGGGGAGAATTGAACATAACTCGCAACAAGGACACTAACAAGGACACTCCGCAAAAAGAGAACGATTGCATTCAAATGGTTTTGACGCAGAATTGCGCGAGATGCATCAGTATCAACATTGATTACTCTACGGGAACCCAAGCGTTGGATGAATCTGGAAGCATACTTAAGAAGCTAATGAAAGACCGAAGAGTTGATTCTGGAGCAAAGTATAGTCCGATATTCGGACGATATGGATTTCTTGGAACGAAAGTATCCTCTGGGAGCACCATTGCGATAGGTGACGAAGTTGTGGTTTGTAGACGAAACGAGGAGCGAACAAAATTTGGTAGGTCATACGAGAACATTGGCGTTGCTACACGCTGACACTAGAACAGATTGGCCAGGCCTTTGAAACCTGAAACGACAGGAATTAACGATCCGGCTTCCCACTACCTATTGGTATTCTGTCGCTTTGTAAGTTATGAGTAGCCGAGTCAAGTCGTTGGCAAAATACCTTGCCCCTGCTCGAAGCCACCTTGGCCATCCTCATTGGGCTTGTCATAGTCCTCATGTTTATTTTCTTTATGATTATCTCTATCATCGCGGCGACTCCGTTGGGGTCCCGTCTTTTCCAGCAACGTCAAAACCAACTCCAGCTCGGTAACCAGCGCATCGGCATCGGCTCTTTGTTGGAGAGCAGTCCTCATCAGTTTAAACACATCTCTGTATGTCTGTTCTAGCTTCTTCCGGATGCGGCTCGCACTCTGGGCTTCACTGCTGCTCTCGCAACTTGATGTGCGAGATTCGATGGCAGCTCGAAAACAATCATTCACCTCTCCGCTGATGCTTTGAAACGTTTGGCTCGAGGTTAGGCGCCCTAAAGTGGAATCTTCTTCTCGTCGAGCTTGCGCGCAGCCCCCAGTTCTGATTCGCCCTTCACGTAGTGTAACTTTGTTCACCCATAAGTGCTCCATGATTCGGGATTCGGCGTACGGTCTGATGAGTTGAATATCCCTATCGAAACTTTCAACGAAACTAGCATAGAAATCTACCGCAATTTCCAAGACACTTTGGAGATCATGCAGGGCATCGTCAAGCAAGGCGCTTGGGAAATCTTGCAGATGGCTGGACCTCCCATGGTGGCTTCTTTCTATGCCACGTCTATTGTCGCCATATCGTGCTGCTTCGGGGGATCGATGGTTGTGCTTTGCCTGATCGTACCGTGCTCGTGATGGCTGGGCTCTCTGACTGGCGTGGTGTCTGGGAGAAGCTCTATCGTAATCTTCAACCCCTTCCATTGAATACTTCTGGGTCATACTTCTGCCTCCTTAATCCCTAGAATCTTTATCTGATGAAGCTGTTTCGTGGTTATCACCTCTTCATCCGGTACGACAATCAGATCATCCTGTTTGTCACCGGTCTATAAAGACTACAGCTTGTTAGCTTTTGTTTCGACATCTCACATGATGCGCTGGCTCTATTTGCTAGAACGTTTGCTTTGATTCGGTTTGGGAGTCTTGTCTCCATCAGCGGATCTATCATGCGGACAACCGTGAGTACTACTCCTGTCAAAGTACTTGACCCACTGAGACCATCAAGGAGCTCTACGTGGCTAGATTCAGCCAATACCCCGGAAATCATATCAAGTCAGGATTTACTGGCATTTAGCACATGCCTGATATCCGGACGAGAGCATGCTTTGTTTGCTATTAGCCGGGAAATTACATGAATTGGTGAAGCGTGTCGACGAGTATGGGTCCTACACCACTCAAGTATTTTTCTATGGGGTATGGATAGACAAATCGAAGATACCAAGCATCATTAGATGCACACAAGTGAGCAATAAGTAAAATCATGTGTTTAATAGTATCCCTTGACTTCACTCCTAGATTGTAAGCGAAAGGTAGCGGTAATTATCTCTTCCATCGGTTACCTTGACGACTTTAATACCCCGTGCCTACTGTCCGCCAAGAGTACTCAACCCTCTCCTTCAGTTTACCGTCCAGATCCTACCGCTCTAAAATCACAGGCACCATGTCACCATTTCCACCGCCTTCGCTAAAAGAAGTCCTTACCGAAGTCACCTCCTTCCTCAAATCCCGCCAAGAAACCATCTCCGTCGCCGAAACCGTATGCCCACATCCATCGGCCATGATCAAAACCCTACGCTGACGTCTCCCGTTTCGACAAGGCTGCGGGTGGCATCATCTCCGCATCCGTTCTCTCCACTCCCGGCGCAAGTGGCTACTACAAGGGAGGCCTTACCCTTTACACCCTCGAATCCCGCGTCGCCTTCGCAGGCTGGACGGATGAAAACATCAAGAGCTACAGTGGGCCCACACCCGAGATTGTGGCTGGACTCGCGGAAAATGTAAGGAAGAAGCTGGGATCCACGTATACAATCTGTGAAAGTGGGACGGCAGGGCCGACGGGAGGGAGCACGAGGAATAGGACACCGTGAGTCTTCTACTTGGAAGCGGAAGAGAAGTAGGAGGAATTGTGGCTGATTATATGGGTTTAGGGGCTATGTAGCGCTGGCTGTTGCGACGGAGAAAGGGACATTCACAAAGGAATTCGAGACCGGGTTGGGAGGGGATAGAGAGGGGAATATGGTTGCGTTTGCGAAGGAGGCATTGGGATTGATGAAGGATGTACTCAAGGGCGAGGCGAAACTATGATGGCGGTATAGTAGGAGAGAGGATTGAGTCGAGGGCAGGCTAGTAGTTGGTGGTGGAGTGGCTTCGAAGGGAAGAGAAAATCACTAAAGATATTGGCGACCAAGGACACTTGTCCTCTCGTGGGGACTTTCTTGATGTCTCGAAGGCTCTTCTAACAGTGGTTCCACAACAATGAGCAGTATAATGTTCACCGGCCTTTCTGATGCCTCGCCATAGCATTTCAGCGGGAGGGTAAGCGTGAGATACCTTCCTTAACTCCGAATCAAGCCCATCCGAACTCCCTCGAAGTCAACAACTCTCAAACAAGCTTAATAAATACTAACTAGCTCGCGTGCCCACGATATAGCCTATGTCTTATCACCTTCCCTATCCGTCCAAGTGGCACTTTACTGAGGGGTTTGATCAACCCACCAAACGCCGTCTCTATCTGCCTATCTTAAACTGGGCTGATTGTCCCAATTGCGTCAGAATCTTCCATTTGCATGGGTACCATGTGCGGCATCTGTTATCTCATATCCCTCCGTATCTGCTACATTATATACTCCTCTATATCTACCTTATATACTCCTCTATCTAGGCTTGGCGGTGGAGTCTCGTCTTTCTTAGAAGCTTGTCGTTTTCATTCCGCCATTTCATATACCTGCATATATACACATATATCGATGCTCATATTTTAATTCTCTGAAGACTTCCAGCCATCATGGAGGATGAGAAGAAAGCGCCTCTGGCGGACCTCGAATTGGCGCCCACGTATGACTCTAGCGATATCCCCGCCGAGATCATCAAGCATGCCAATGATGCGGACGAGGCCATGAAGGCCTTTCAGGGCCATGAGGGCGAGACTATGGTGTTGGACGAAGCGACGAACAAGCGGCTACTGAGGAAGATTGATATGCATCTTATGCCCGTACGTGATTTGCGGTCTCCAATAAACCAGACTGCGTGCTGATAGGGCTGTTCTAGCTCTTGTGTGTCATATACGGACTCAATTACCTCGACAGTACGACATCAATCAATGGAATGGCAGATGGGAGAAGCTGAACAGGATGCAGAAACCACACTATCGTACGCCAGTGTTATGGGCATAAAGAAGGATATAAAGCTGGTAGGCGACGACTATCAATGGCTCGGTAGCATGTTCTACTTTGGTACGTCTGGAACTTTGACAGAACAATACATGTTGCTAATTTTGAGTAGGATATCTAGCGTGGGAGTACCCAACAAACAGATTGCTACAATCACTGCCTCTTGCCAAATATTCCTCTTTCTGCATAATCATGTGGGGACTCGTACTATGCTGCATGGCGTCTGTAAAGAACTACCAAGGGGCTATTGCTGTGCGATTCTTCCTAGGCGTTTTCGAAGCTGCTGTAACGCCTGGCTTTGCTCTATTCACTTCACAGGTAACGTCCTCTCGCGTCATCTACGCAGGTTTCGTTCTAAAGAACATAGTGGTACACCAAAAAAGAACAAGGCACCCGCGTTGGAATCTGGTTCTCCTTCAACGGCTGGGCCCAAATCTTCGGTGGCCTTGTCGCTTACGGTATCGCCAAAGGTACCCGTCTTCATGGTGCTTCAATCGCCCCCTGGAAAATTGTTTTCTTAGTTACAGGTCTCTTGACCAGTGCTATAGGCTGCATTTTCCTCTTTGTTATGCCCGACAACCAGCTCAATGCACGATGGCTGAGCAAAGACGATCGAAGATTGGCGGTCGAAAGAGTCCGGATAAACCAGCAAGGAATTGGGAATAAGCATTTTAAATTGTATCAGCTCAAAGAGGCGCTACTTGACCCATTGACCTGGGCATTTGCGTTCTATGCCTGTGTGGCGGATATCCCGAATGGAGGCATCAGCAACTTCTTCTCGCAGCTTATCGTATCCTTTGGTTACACCCCAGAACAATCTCTCCTTTACGGCACTCCCGGAGGCGCTGTAGAAGTCGTCGCTCTAATAGTCTGCGGGTACCTCGGAGACCGCTTCCGCAATAGAATCCTGATTAGCTGCTCCGGGCTGATCATCGCGATGCTCGGAATGATCCTGATCGTGGCGTTGCCTCTCCACAACAATGGTGGTCGTCTTGCTGGGTACTATCTTACCCAAGCAAGTCCAACGCCTTTTGTCGCGCTGTTGTCACTCATTGCGTCGAACGTGGCGGGCTATACCAAGAAGACCACCGTTGCTGCTATCTATCTCATTAGCTACTGCGTGGGCAACATTATCGGTACTCCCCCCATTTTCCTGTACCAAAATCCTTGCAAGTCTAATAATCACCGCCAGGTCCGCAAACATTCCGTCCCAAAGACGCTCCCCGCTACGTGTCAGCCGAAATCACCATCATCTGCTGCTGGGGCGCTTGCCTCGTCGATCTAGTCTTCATATGGTGGTACTGCCGAAGCCAAAACAAGAAGAAAGCCGCGCTTAGAGCACACCCGCATTATCGCACGCTGGATAATCAGGAGTGGTTGGATTTGACGGATAAGTATGTTTCCCTAGCCTAGCCTAAATCCACAATCAAGCGAACTAAAAACAAGTTGGCTGACTTTGTACGCTTAGGGAGAATCCGGAGTTTGTCTATACTCTGTAATTGACACTCTTCAAGGGATACGCTGGAGCTCTCGTTGACTTTTCCATTTTCTGCAACGAGTTACGTACCGATGTTGAACCGGAGTAGATTTCGGAGATTTTGTACATACACCCCTTCTGCAGCCTTCCGGTTCTTGTTCCAAACAGTCCATCTCCAACTGCTCCTCTACATCTGTCGCTTGCCGCAAGGCAAAGCCTCCGCCTCAGCGATGATACGACTCAGCTCCAACACCATACCTAAACCCCACAAGTCTCCCTGTCAACAGCACCTAGCCCTCCCTCCGCATATTCTCCTCCCATACGAACCCATTGATGACAAGCAAAGCCCCCAGTCTATGCTGCACGCCAAACGCCACCACGAACATCAACGTCCCTGCTAACATCTTCCTCCAGTATCCGTCCTTCCCCCCTTTCCTCTCCCTCCACTCCCTCGCCATCCATCATTCCTCCTTCCCCCCATCTACACCGCTCAATCCCTCGATTTCCGTCATGCCTATATATCATTCCTCTATCGTCTTAGAAGGAAAGGAGCATCACAAGTCTATGCGCTCCATATCTCATACAGTTGTGAACATCTCCCTTCACCTCACTTCATCTCCCTTCCCATCCCCCGCCTCCCCCCGCAGCCCCCTCAACAACGCGCCCTAACCACCCCCACCGTCTTAGCGCGCAGCCGTGGCTGACTCTCAATGGCTGTATGCTAGCGTACAAAACAAGGGGTATGAGTGTGCAGGTGAGTGGTGGTGGATTAGGGAGGGGGGGCGGGTGATTGGGTTATCTTTGGCTGGGATGAGGTGGTTTGGTTGGGGTATCAGGTTGGATGTTCCTTTGGCCGGTGGTTTTTGGGTTGGGGGGGTGAATGATAGAAAGGCGGGAGGGCGGGCATGGAACGCTTGGAGTGTACGAGTTGGGAAGGGGGAGAAATGGCCGTAGGGGCGCTGTTGCGGACTTGGGGAGCCGGGGGGTTTGGCAAGCCTGAGATGCAACTTTTTGGATTTTTCTCTAGGGCTAGGAGGGCGGGAATTTGGTGGGTTGGTGGTGTGTACTGTTGGGGGTTTTGGGGGGAGGGAGGGGGTGGAGAGCGAAGAGGGGGGTTTAAGGGAAGGGGAAGGGGGGGGTGGACTTTGGAGGATGAGATTAGGGGTTGAGGGGAAAGATAAGGGGTTTATTTTTGACGATTGTGTGGGGGATAGGGATGAGGAGCAGCTGTGTAGGTAAGACGTGGAAAATGGACTGATACGATAGTTTGGTGCGTAGGAATACAAAAGGCTATGCTATAGAAAATGCCCTTATACCATGGCGGTCTTCTCGAGGGGTATGATTGATACATGGAGTTTTCCTGTACCCAGCGCCAGCAGTATAGCGGTCAACGCTAGACCACCGTCCTGATCCAGAAGGATCGAGCTTAGCTGATATCTAAGAAATTGATTCTTGCACGGTTCGTCACCACGGGAGGGAGCCGTTAGTTTTTGAGTAAGCCATGTTGGTAGCTCGGCTTCTCTCGTCATTCTATTATTGTAGTTTAATATCATCCAGAGCTTTCTTGCCAAAGTTGGGGAAAGTCATTTTAATTAGGTTTCGTCTGTGCCCCCTCCTTGTCCTTATTGCTTTCTTACTTCCGACGTAATCTTTCAGAAGGTTACAGAACTTCCCTCTTGACTTGCGAGAACCCGTGATCTAGCACGCACAGTCCCCTGGTCCTTTAGCTGCTGGTTTGATGGCTTCGACACCCTATTGTTGCATTTGGACATTTCCATCCGCGGGAGGACCGCCACAGCGTTGGTGTTCGATACTTTTGAGGTAATTCGGCAACTAAAAAGCTCGGGGCCATGGCGGCTTGGCATGTCAAGCAGTGTAGGACCTTCATCGGTTTGCGTACTAGAAATATGAAGAATGGTGGCAGTACCATTGGCGTGAGTGCTACTACTCTTTCACGCGTGGGCGAAACTGGGGTCGGAGAAGATGACGGCGACTTGTTGTCATCGACCTCCAAATCCCGTCGCCACAGACTTATGAAGAAAGTCTCTCCGCGTTTCTTCTGCCTCTCTTAGCACCTCGGCACAAAGCCTCAGACTCGGGGCCAGCTCCGCATACCGCTCCATTTCTTCCACGACGGCCATGAGCATTCTATCTAGATGTTCCGGTGAGGGCAGGAACTGCAAAAGGCTCGGCGACCTTGTTGCACCCATGACAAGTAGAGACTGGCTTACGAGCGAAAGCGCGCTCTGCCACACATAAGGGACATGCCCAGAGCGGTCAACCGAGATATCTTCGAGTTGTCGAATGCAAGATTCAAGACACTTGCGGCAGTTATCATGGATGAAAGGGATCCGTGATCTGGTTTCTTCTTCGAGAACAGCGAGGACGTACGGACGGAAGATTGCAGTACGGGCGGCAAAGTAGCGAAGGCGAAGAACGGTTTGAGCAGGATGAATGAGAAGGCCGCGGTTAAGAGGGAAGCGGACGGTCAAAGGGAGAGTTTCATACCAATCGTAAAGCTGGATGTCGAAGTCGTGTGAGATGGGTTCAAGGGTATCTGGTGGGGAGGACTCTTTCGCGGAGATTTCGTTGCTGATGCGAGTGCGTAGACGGCGGAGGTCAATTGCAGCGTGGAAGTACCAGAGTTCGTCACGTCCGGGCGAGCTTTGGAACTCCTGGAAGAAAGTAGGGAGTGCTACATTTTCCTCGAATTGGGCGATGCCCGAGCTAGGCAGATCCAGCTGGGTAAGAAGGTCACTCTCTGTAAGGAGCAAATTCCAGTAAAGTCGCTCACTAAGCCGAACTGACTGTTCAGATATGGCTCCTGGAACACGTAGGAGCAGCTGCATTTTCATGCTGGAACTGCTAATTAGTGTCCATGCTTCCAGAGGCCGTACAAGATAGAAAAGGTACGCCGCCGCTAACATAGTACATTGCAGCGAAATGATGGAGTTGCTAGTGATTACATTGGGAAGTAAACCCCAAGCGGCAGAAAAATAGAGTATACCCGACGAGTCGATACCCTTTGGTAGTGGGGAGACAGCACTGCCAAGAGCAAGTACGAGGAGAACAACACAGCTTTCTGGACCTTCGCGAAACAGCACGCTTTGAGCCTTTTGATAGTAAGCTGCCCACTCATACGGATTTACACATGCGTACCATATGTTGACGCGTTCGAAGAATGCTTGGACCGAGTTTGAAGTTTCCTCAAGATCCAGGCTCAAGGGAGAATCGATGTGTAGCGGCTCTCTTGTGAGTTCCATCTGCAGTAAACTCTGCGGGTTGGGTGGGCGCGACACCAAAGCTTCAATCTTTGGCCACCGTAGTAAATCCAGAGCAGGAGTTGTATGCAGCTTCTGGGGGAATTGGAAAGCGGAACTCGAGAAGGGGATTAGCCCTCGTTCAATGGCTCGTGGCGCACCAAATCCACTGTTCGTCTCTCGTGTAATTGTAGCCATCGTATTCTCCCGGCTTCCCTGCATAATGTCGCTTGTCCGTGGAGAACAGATGTTCATAACTGCACCACCTCGGTCACCGCCCAAGGTTGCCTGGAGAAAGGCCTTCATTTTGTCCAAATCGTCCATAATAAGCTTCTCCCCCGCAGTAAGCTTTATACCCGGTTCTCGATAGACGCATTCAACGCGTAATTCGGTGCACAGCTTGCACATTGGTCTTGCGCCATCGCAGCGCGACTTTCGCCCCCGGCAAAGTTCGCACTATCTAATGTTAGGGTTCCAGAAGGGATCTCTCGTAAAGGAACAAGTACCGCTATTGTAGCTCGTTTTCTCGGATAGCCAAGCGCACCGCTCGAGCGCTTCCTGGAACTCGAGGCAAGGTCATTGCTGGTGTCGTCGGCCTCTGCGTCGTTTTCACTCGTTATCATACTCAATCGATCAGTCTGTTGTAGATTCATATCGCCGCTGTAAGCCCTCTGCGGTGGACCCTGGAATTGGTTGAAAAGAGCTGGTGTGGCATTGCTAGAAGACGATTGTGCCGCCATTGTCCCCATCAGCGAGTATTGGAGCGTTGGAATCGATCACTGTCGCTGCAAATATGCACAAGCGTCTTCGTTTATTTCATGATACACCTGGATACGAAAAAGGATTCTTTTCTCCTCCAGGTGGTAAACTGTGTGGAAATGGCGATGGGAGAACCCCCAGTGCGATTGTAGCGCGGCGGGTCAGGCTAGGAACGCTAGGCGATGCAGACATAACTGCCAACATTTTTCTCTTCTTTTGTATGGATGGTGCGATCTCGTGGATACGTTGATGTGAGAATTAGCAGTCGCCTACTCGTACATCCCCTCGGTCATCAAGCATACAAGTAATCTGTCCATCCTATTTTAGAGGCCGTTGCAATCCCGCTGCTAGCGCCCGAAATCCATGGCTACAAGTAGGTACCTTATGGGGCCTCACCCTCTTATTCCCCCAAGCCCCTTCTCAATACACACCCCAAAAGCCTACGGGTGAGAACAGTGAGATGCACTATGCATTGTTGCTGGACATGCAGCAACACTTCTTACCAGTTTTCGTTTGTATCGCTGCACGTATCAATTGTTACGAGACTCTAGAATCTCCTACAAGCTGACGGCTTTTATACAAGACGTATCATTGCTTACAATGATTGTCTTCTCGCGTAACTCGAAGCAGAACACCTAATATTCCTACTGTCAACCTTCGCATCGGACTCTTCGACATTAAAGTTGTTCTACTTTATCTCATGGAGCAGCAAATCTCGGTACCTTGGCTCCTATGGTAGACAAGAGCAAACCACGGCCGAGGAGACCATGGAAATCCTTTCCATAGAAGATTAAAATTTTCCGAGGCTGAAGGAAGGGCATGATGCATCAGAATTGTGGGGGTCGAAAACAAACCTCGAACTGTCAGACAAATCGAGACATACGACTTGCCACCAAACTGCTAGTCTGTCTACTCCTCAACTTTTTAGACGTGATGGGTTGCCTGCGGCCGCGAACATCGTTCCGTGACTGTTTCAGCGCCCCGTGTGCATCACTCCAGCTTGCTTATCCTTAGGGGAGTCCTACAAAATCGGCATAGCTGATGATGGCGCTTTCGTGGCGCCGGTATGCTCGTAGCTCCGTGTTCCGGGTGGTGCTGAGATTCGACTAATGGATGGGATGCCTGTGATAATCACAGGGGATGCAGAAAGCCAGTAAACAACAACCGGTTTTCACAAAGATTTTCACATGGACAGCTGGACTCATCGTTTTCTTGAAATAATACAAGTACTAACTTGAGGTCTGTTGCAAGGCCTGTGCGACAAGGCGGAGTGGACTAAAGAGCAGATGGAACGGATCTATCTCGGGTTCCCAAATTCAAATGGCTAATTAGTCCAACAGTTGACCTGAGGTATTTGGCTATCCATTGTTGTTTACTGGGCTTTCTGGCCCCTTCGGTGGAAACGCCGCTGGAAAAGCGAAGATCTAGACCCAAGTTTGGTCATAGAGCCTTGCTCCAATTGCCCACAATAGATGCGGACATCTCAGAGGCGTTTCAAGGACGTTGCAGAAGAGCCCTGTGGGATATTCTTGGTAAGTCACATTCCGCTATGCAGTCTCTTCTCTCGCCTTAGGGTTGGGTTTCTTTAGTCTTTGTTGAACCCATATCTTACCCCCCTTCTGTTATACCCTATTTTCTAAGATACGTACTGCAACCTACAGCTTTTCAATCAACAGCCTGTGACAATAATATAGCGGCAGACCCAAGCGTTATGTATCTCCACAGAACGACCTAAACATTCTCTATCAATTTGCGGCCAAAAGAAACTATATTTTCTTTAATATAAATATAGTTCATGGCCCTTACTTCATCTTATTACCTGGTTTCCTTTTACATAATGGCAAGGACAGATGGATGATGATGGAACTTCCACATACTATAGTACTTTACTTGGTCAACGAGGTGTAAATACCGTATCACCAGGTGCGTCAAGTGTCGCCCAAAAAGGCTCACTTGATCAAGCCCTGATTGGATGACCGGGACAGCGATTAGCACCCGAAAAGATAAGGGGATCCATTGCGTGTAAAGCACTAATGCGAGCGCTCAAAATGAACTCTGCAACTCTTTATACCCTGTAGCGACATCATGCATCTTTGTCACATCGGGAGTTGCGCTTGCTCTGACAGCCACCATTTCCTGCAATATCCCGCGTTCCGATTGCGTGACCTTGAGCATAGTGGCCGTGGGTGGTTGGGAACTTTACTTCGTAACCTTCTTTGCCGATGCGTGTCTTACTTTCGTGAAACATATACGCTGATACAGCAAGCCCTTAGAAATGTCTCATTTCTTTACCTTCCTCTATGGACACAATCCCATATCGGTTCGATGGAGACCTTCAACTTGCAAGGCATTTGCCATTGCGGTTCAATTGTGGAGCCACGGTCTCCATAATGCTGTTCCCGATTATGTGAACTGTGTCCGATATAACCACCTTCATCTTTTCAGTTTCCTCTCTCCATTCTGCACTCCCTCTAGTATAACCTCTTTAAGCTCGAACGTTCCTATACCTCTCAAATTGCTCAAGTCTGCGAATCCTAACATGAACTCCTGCAATCTATCCAGCTCAAAATATATGCCTTCTTCACTCAAACATCAATGTCTCATGTCAGTCTAGATGAACAACATGATGGATTTCCTCAACGAAGATAAATCGGATATGCTTATAGGTGTCGCCATCTCCTTGATCGTCTTCATGACCATGGCCGTGGCGGTTCGTCTCTTATCAAGGCACCTGTCAGCAGCTGGGATTTGGTGAGACGATTGGATGGCTTTAGGAGCTCTACCCCTCAATATTGCCCTGCAAGCTATCATGATACTCGAGGGCGCTCATGGTCTTGGAAAATATATTCAAGCTGTACCCGGTGGAACGGCATACTTCTTTCGCGCTCTCTACCCTGAGCTGATAATCTATCATATATCCGTCACGCTGGTCAAACTCTCGATTCTTCTATTATATCGCCAGGTCATTTCGGTCAGGCGCTTCTTGACTGTTCTATGGATTGTCGCAGGTATCTTGCTGGCTTGGTGTATCGCCTTGACTCTCGTTTCTACATTTCAGTGTTGGCCGATACACAAAGTTTGGGATTAATCAGTGCCGGGCACCTGCATTAACGGCAAAGGTTTCTTACTCGCACAAACAATACCAAACACCCTCACGGACATAGTTATCCTGTTCCTACCACTACCCATATTATGGAGACTGCAGATTCCAAAATCTCGAAAGATTGCTCTGATCGGCATCTTTTGTCTTGGCAGCTTGTGAGCCTCCAAGTAAGACCAGCTTCGAATTCTGGCTAATTGTCGATTTTCAGTGTCATCATAATGACAATTATAAGGATGGTTGCCTTCATCCACCTAGGCCAGAACCATGCCAAACCAGACGTTACATGTAAGCTCCCTCCCTCCATTCCCCCACCTGTACCCCAACATACTAACAACCTCAAACCAGGGAATTCCACACAAGCCGCCCTCTGGTCCCGTGTAGAACCAGGCATCGGTCTCGTCAGTGCCTGCCTCCCCAGCATGGTGTATCTCTTCAGAAAAGCCGTCAATAAGATCTCTCCCACCCTTTACTCCAAACCAAATAGTGGCGGTAGAGGTTACCCGTCATCCGGAGCGCCAGCTCTGAATAAAAGAAAGGCTAGGAAGTTCGAGCGCTTGGGAGATGAGCAGTCGATGTCAAAGTTTAGTCCGACTGCTGGCAGCGGGACTTGGGATAAGGAGATTATGGTTTGGGAAACCGGGATTCCGTTGCGGGATATGCGAGTCTCAGGGAGGCTCATATCGAGAGTATATGCAATGTTGGCGTTCTTACCTGGATTGGATATGAGTACTACGTAGACAGCATATTTCCGGTCTTGGTTTTTTTCTCTGACCCTTTGGAGACTTCTAAAAAACCTCGCACTCTTTGGCTTGGGTCAGTTCTCAACACAGCAATCCTACATAAAAGCCTTGAAGGGGGGATTCAAGAGACCTGGAAGAATAATGGAAAATGGTCAATATATTATCACTCTCCCCTGTCTAAACCCCCCTGGAAACGGCAATATTAGCTAGTTATGCCAACTCCCCCCTCACCCCTCGCCGGCCTAACAAGCAACATCTCCCTCGCCACCTCCCCACCCCCATACTTGCGCATATCAATCGCGAGCTCATCAACCTCCTCCCATCCATGTCGCTTGTACAGCGGCAACCCCATCGGCGTGGCTTCGATGAATGTTTTTGCATGGGCTTCGTCGGCGGCGCGCAGGCCCTGCTGGATCAGCATCGTGCCGAGCCCGAGGCGGTGGTGCGTGGGGGCCGTAGCGAGGAGTTGGAGGACTAGTTGGGGGGGTGGTGTTAGGGGCTGTTTTGGGGAGAGGGGAAGTGGTGGGAAGGGGGGAGGAGGAGATGGAATGGGGGGTGGGGGAGTTTGCAAGAATGACGTGTAGGGATATTTGACGATGTGAAGGGATCAAGGAAAGAAATGGTAGTGTAGACGATGAGAGTTGTGCATATCCCCACTAGCTTCAGCGAAAGTTTTGATATCCCGTGCGGAATCATGCATCGAATTCAGTGCATAGGAAGACTCCACAACGAGTGAACAAAGATATAGTACCAATGGCCATCGTCTTCCACAAAACCAATTCACAGCATTTCCTCGGCACGAATTTAGAATCCCAACCTGCAGTGATAACCGCAAACGAAACAACCTCCAAAACCCAGCCAACTGCGCGCCAAGAAAAGAGCAACTCACAAAAATCCTTCTCCCGCTCAATCCACTTCTCCCTCCCGGCCTTCAACTTCCCCCAAAACTCATCGCACAACTCCACATTCGCCCCCTCAGGCCACGGCTCCATCCCCTCATCCAGCTCCTTCTTCTCCGCCGCCTGCTCCGCCGTAAGGGTGTACGGATACTGCCATTTCGCAAACGCCACCATTTTCCTACAGTATACATAAACACGTCAACCCACCTTTCCCCCACCTTTCCCCCAATCATTAACAAAGGACCACCGCAACGCAAAAAACAAACTCACCCATCCCCCTCATCCATGACTTTGAAAAACCGGAACCCGTTCAGGTCCGGCCGCGCAAAATCTCTCTGGTAGCTGCGGACGTCTCTGGCGCGGCGGATGGGTAGGGGCACGGCGGGCATCATTTGGCCGAGGATGGGGCTGGAGGCGAAGGCGGCGATGGAGAGGTCGACGATGGTGGGGATGTCGGTGGCGGTGGCGGGGTGGAGTGTGTAGGGCATGTTGGAGGGTTGGGGGGGGGATGTAGGATGCGAGGTGGTTTTGGAGGATTGGTGGGTTATCCAATGTAGTTCGGTATCGTGGTTCGGTTAATGCGACTCGATAATTGTCTTGCGTTTACAAGTAGGTGGATTTGAAGGTTACGACGAAGTGCTCATGTTTGCTTTTTGTGATATTATGAGATCTCGATAGCATTTTAGCATTATATTCAACTAAGAGGACTTCCATGCAGTAGACTCCAGCAGAGTGTGCTCGCACGACTGGCTTCAGGGAACAAAGTGGGGGAACAAGTCTGGCATCAGCTTCGAGTCCTCTTACCTTCCTGAGTATTTAGGAAGTGGCAGAATTTTTATCCCATGGGGAAATCTTTATATTTGGTTCTTGCGAGGAAGCCGAGGCAGGAGGTCCAAACTTCTTGGCCCTAACGTGACTACTTACACATTTCGTCTTCTCCCAAACAGCAGTCTATTCCAAGGGTTCGAGTATTCAAGTCTTCCAGTAAGACGTAGCAACATTGGATCATGGCATATGGCTAGGTCTCTGGAATGACCTGGAAGCTATGTGGTGATGGTTTGGTGCCTGAGTAATAACACGAAGATTTCTGAGCTCTCCGAGTGCGAAATCCAGAGAGTCCACGAGTACTGTGTCTACTCTTGAGACATCTTGATACTCGTGCACTTCTGTCTGGTTTTTCTCACTACATACCTGAGTACCAAGATTGGAACTAGTTCCCCAGTATATTTGCTATTCTTCCCAGGAGACTGACCTCTTACGCCATCTCGATAAGTGCTTCTCTCCGTTCGGTCCAGAAAACACCACAGACGCTTTTCGTTTAGCACAAGATGTCACGAAAACTCATTCATGTCGGCGTCATCGGGGCTGGCGAAGTAGCCCAAGTAATACATCTTCCGACGCTTCAACTTCTAAACCACCTCTACCGAATCGTGGCAGTCTGCGACCTTTCCCCAAAGGCAGTCAGATTCTGTACGTCACGGCACCACATCCCCACAGGAACCACCGATCCTTATGAAGTCATTGATAGTCCGCATATCGATCTCATTTTCAACCTGACGTCTGATGAGTTTCACGAGACCTACACCATTGCGGCCCTCGAGGCTGGTAAGCACGTGATGGTAGAAAAGCCCCTTTCTCTCAGCCTGCCAAGCGCACAGCGGATCATAGACGCAGAAAAGAAAGCTAGGAATGGGCCAAGAGTATTCGTCGGCTACATGCGACGCTACGCCCCTACTTTCGTCAATGCTTTCAAAAGAGAGGTTGCCAGTATAGATAGGATCCTGTACGCACGATCACGTGGTATCGTCGGTCCGAACGCGTCCTTTGTCTCTCAGTCTGGCACCTCAGCCACCAAATTCACGGACTTCCCACCCGAGGCAGCCGCTGGACGGACAAAGCTCCTGGACGGTCTACTGCAGGAAGCCTTTCCAAACCAAGAGGTTACCTAAGAGCGTCGAGATTACTGCCGCTTCCTCGGGTCGCTGGGCAGTCACGACTTATCACTGATGCGAGAAGTCCTCGGTTTCCCTGAGTCAGTCACCGGCGTGTACGTCAACGAACCTTTCTACAGCGCCATCTTCAAGTGCCGCAGAAACGGCGAGGCCTTCTCCGTGACCTATGAAAGCGGTATCGATTCCGTGCCACGGTTTGATTCACACCTTACTGTGTACGGAGAGAACAAGACTGTTAGCATACAGTACGATACACCTTACATCAAGGGCCTACCTATCAGAGTGATTATTGATGAGATCAACGAACATGGTGAAGCGATGACAAAGGAAATTCTTAGTAGCTATGAAGACGCGTATACCGCCGAATTGAAAGAGTTGCACAGTTGTCTGACAAGCGGGAAGGCCATCAAGACGACCGCTGAGGACGCAATGCAGGATTTGATATTATTCAAAATGATGTTTGAGCAGTATGATCGGCAACAAGCTGCAACGCATTTTGACCTCTGCTAGCCGCGCTGGTGAGGTATGTCTAAGGGTTGCAATCGCTCATCACAAGAAGAGTCATCGCACCCATATATGGAGTTGAAATATCCATGTAGAAACATGCTCTAATCGCTATCCTAGCACTGTTGTGAGAAGCCCTAACCTCCTCGAGAATCTCAACTCTGCTACCCGACTTGTGGAAGCAACATACGGCATTCTCAGCCAGCGCCTTTCCAGCAGAAAAAAAAAATGGATGCGCCATCCGAGAATAAGAAAGCGAGCTCAGAGAGCGAGCCGAAGCCGTATGACTGTGAAGATCAGGATACGAGGTCCTGCGAGCGGTTTGGTACGACATCATCTTCGACGCAGTAGAAGTCTCCAGCTTTGTCAGAATCAACCGGTATTCCCTGGGAGCTCGGAGAGAGCGTATCCAGAACTCTCACGTCTATCCTGCCAGTCAGCAATCGATCAAGGACTGGTTCAGGGGCTCTTGTTCCTCGGAGCTCATACGCAAGAAGTTTATGTTCACCGCTGTTAGGACATGTAGAGGGGATTCAAAAGGGGTTCACGGTTGATGTCTAAAGGTAAGCGAGACGTTAACGAACTTGGTATGGGCGTACTAGGTAGGTCTACATAGTTCATTAATAGTATAGTCATACCTTTAGAGGAATGGTCAAGATGCTAGAAGTACAACCCGCCTCCTGATACAAATTTAACTATATCAGACGAAACCCCAAGTTCTTTCAACACCTCTCTGTCGTTCCGCTCGTACAAAGCCAACGCCCATCATCCGTTTCCAAGCTCATAACTCATCATCTCATTTCAAACACTCCTCTTACAAATAAGTGTACACCCCCCTAAATCGTCCCCAACCCCTCCAGAATATCCATCAACCCCGCCACGGCCCCGGCCCCTAGTAACCCCCTCTTAACATCCTTCTTCGCATTCTCCTTGAAGCTGTTCCCGCTCTGGCTCTTCTTCGGCTTGTCCCTCCTTGGCGATCTCTTCCTATGACTGTTGGTATTGTTGTTGTAGGGAACTGCTAGACCCTGTGGTTGAGGGATGTAGTTGCGTGGCGCTTGCGGGCTGGTGCCGTACCCGGGTGGGGGCGGCATGTAGGGGCCTCCGGAGGGCATTCGTTGCGGGCCGGGGGGAAAGGCGGGGTTGTAGGGCGGAGGTCTGGGGCCGGGGGAGGCGGACTGGTGTTGGTTTTGCCAGTTTTGGGAGGGGATTTGCATGGGCATTGGTCGGGATGGGAGAGGGCCGCCACGTGAAGAGGGTCTACCGGGCTGAGGCTCTGGCACACCGTCCCGAGGAGACGGAGTATAGGGTGATGTGTAGGGACGACGGTTGCGTTCGTTTGGCGTTTCTTGGGGATGGGGCACGCGCCGTGTACTGTTACCATCGCTGTTACGGCGCGCTGAGCGTGGAGGAGGTGAGCTGGAGGAAGAGTCGGTGTCTTCGTCAGAGTGAAGGACGTGGCGACTTGGTGCTTTCCTACGCTGCCCGCTCTTGTCCGAGCTATCGGAGTCGCTCTCGACCCGTGCGCGGAAACGCACATTCTTTCTGCTCTTTGCTCCCTCAATATATTTTCCTCCATTGCCCTCAGCCCGCTCAAAGTCATTATCAGACGAGGAGTCATCGTCGCTGTCGTAACGAGACCTGTATTTGTTCTCTCTTCGAGGGGATCGGGGGTGTAGTTCGCGCAGTCGAGTCCACTCGTCCAAAAGATGATCAACGATATTGTCATCCGGCGTATGGAGGAGACGGTTTGCCAAGTACATTGCTTGGTTCATTGATGCATCCAGGTGGCTCAATGGTGTCTCCTGGTACTTGACCATAGCTGTTGATGGGTCGGCCTCATCCTTTGCGGCTTCAATTTGCAGTCGAGGATCAGCTTCTGCAGGCGTCATACCGTTGTGAATTGGCAACGGCCTCTCTGTATCAACGTCCTCGTGCTCGGCATGCTGGTAGAGCCGCCGAAGGTCAACCAGGGACCAATGTCGGACAACGACCATATTTTGGATCTCTGCTCGCTCTTGGAGCATCTCACGTTCAGAGAGCGGCTGTTTCGTCGAATCTTCACTATATGCGATCGTCAGCCCATAAATCCGCAAAACCTAATGGTTACCTACCGTTCAGATGCTATCGTCTTCCCCAATTGTAGTACTTGCAGCATAAGGGACAGGCTGAGTTTAAGGCATTCTAGCTGCCCAAGCATGTATTGAATCCGCTGTTTCTTGAAACACCATGTAACCCTTTGCGCAATGGAAATGGATTGAATATTCCCCTTCTCGTCCTTCTTTTGTACCATCTCAACCATTTTCTTCACCTCGTCGAATACGGATTGACTCTGTTTGGCGATCTGGCTTACGGTATCGATCGCGCTTTGTGATGTAAGTGTCCTCGTGGCCTGGATATTGATACCGACTTGTTTGAGCATTAGGCTGAAGGAGGAGATGCCCCGTGCTATGGTTTGGATTTCGACATCAGTGTCGGCAATCTCTGCACCCACAGCATTGAGGATTAGGGACAGTCGAAAGCCAGCGCCCGCGACCCCGATTATCGAGGCTATAACGCTTCTTGCGGAGTAAGTCAGTTGACACGGTTGGCTGTGGAGGAGTTGAATGCGGTGGTGAACACACCCTGTTTCTAGCATGATGCAGACACGCCTAGGTCTATTATGAAACTGGTATTGTAGAATGATGAGTAGCAGTTGTACGAACTATGTACAAAGTAGGCATGACGGTTCGTAGAAGTCTCCTCAGCCTGACTTCAGATGGGAGAGGCGAGGGATGAGGGATGAGGGATGAATACGATGATGATGATGGAGGGGTCCCCAAAGCGGCTGAGAACTTTTGGATTATATCCCGCCCACCAACTCCACTACTCCACGATGGATCGGTAGGGCTCACTCCTGGGTCCACACCACTCCTCAGCCGTGGATGCTGAGTGGTCCTGTCAAGCGACGAGGGTCTGAGCCATGGGATGATGGGAGTCATGTCAGACTCTCGACTCATACTCTACTCTACCAATTCCACCACCAATATGTGCCACAAACTCGATTATCAAGCCTCACGCAGTTCATCAGGCTATCGGTAGATCCACCTTACACCACTGACAGCTATCAGCTCGTTGTGACAGCACCACAGAGGTTGTCTTTATGGCGCAGGTTGATTGCAGACTGCCTAGCCAAACCGAGCCTCAATCGCCTCCGTCTTTCTGTGCTGTGCACCTTATGAAAAAGTTTTCGCACATTGAAACAAATGTCCGTGTTGATACCCATGTTGATATATAGTCGATTACGAGGCTTTATGGCATATATTAAGGTGCCTTTCTCAGAGTATTAGGGTAGGGAATCAATTCGGACTTCTCAAAGTTCAAAACGCAACCGTACATAGCCTCCTAAGTCTCCGGAGGTTGGGTCTTTCCATGATGACGGCTTCGTTGCACAAGACATTGGAGAACATGATTTCCTCACCATGTGTGGTCATTAATTACCCAATAAAGCCTTCCTTCTGCTGTACTCTCTTTTGGTCCACTGCCAAAACGGATCTTCTATAAGTCGAGTCGCAAGCACATTCTCCTCTGCCGGCAATGCTTGAAATCTTCGACTTCACCACGAGTACTTACTCAATAGAGGTACTAGTGCTAGCAGGAAGACAAGAACTCGTGCATAAATTTTCCCTCATACCACCACGATTACTAGATTAGACGCAGAAGTCTTCATCGATATGAACATACTCTTTGCACTTCGTTGTCGTTGTTGCTCTTTCTTCACATGGCCTTGACTCCAAAATCTTCCTTGAGGGGTCGAGCGACAAATTTGTCCTCTCTTTTGTTGTAGTTGCGTTGATGCTAGAGGAAGAATAAGGAGAAATGTTTGATTTTTGTCCAACACGATTCGATGATAGTACCGCAGTTGAAGCAGGAGTCGTAATGATTTTGGAGAAAGAAAACTCATTCGTGATATCGAAATTTCTTCCTCGTTTCCGAAAGCTTCTTCACATTCTTCCCAATTTGAATGGCATTAGCTTGCAGTGCTCGTTGTTCGTATATTGATCTGTAGTATTGAATTTGAGGAATATCGGCCTAGGTTTTCCATATCTTAATTATCGTTCATCTTCCACAATATCAAATCTATCTATTCGGTTCAGTGCTCGCCTTGGATAAGAAAAGTAACAGATCTCGTAGGCTTGAGAATAGAAAGCGCCTGACAGTCCCCCCTATAGCAGTTCTGATGTTGTCAACTGAAAGAGAGATATAGAGTTCGTGGTCCTTCGCAGTCTTGGAGAGACAGAGATTATTGTCGACCGCGCGTGAATTCAGTCTATCGTAGATCAGCAACACAGCAGTAATCGAGTAAGGTGTAGGGAGTTTATTGATCATGTATAGAATACCGGTCCGGAACATCTTCAGCGATGCACGAGGGAGCAGATATATCGAAGTCACCCATTGAATAATTCACGTCTTATCGATAGCATCTGCATAGCCTCGCAAGCCTCAGCCCACGTCATCGGTGACAATCGGTGATCTCTTGAAACGAAGGAATCAAAGGCTATCAACTACCTTGGCGTGCTTGGGAGATAAGTACGTTCACTAGTTGAATACTACCTACCTATATTTTCCTATTCTCGTTTTCTATTTGTGCGCTACATGATGGGCCTTAGAGTAGCCTTAGGCGGAAACTAGTGATCCAGAGTGCATTTGCATAGCCGTGGGACTAAAGTAACGTAAGACCGAAGCTGACGACGGGAATGATCACAGCGACGCTGATTAGAGATATCTATTTCGATTCTCTGCTCTCATTCTCTACCACATACCTTTGCGCTAGGCCTCGGCTTTCTCCCATCGACCGGCACCCTACGTGTTTTGGGTAGGCTTCTGTCGCCGACGACGACATCTATCTCGCCACTATCTACCTCCGTACGCTTTGAAAGAACTCACCCATATGGATTCGCCATCTGGAGTGCGCCGCGGAAACTCCACGAACGATGTACCATTGCGCATACTGTCACTCGGTAAGTCAACAGTGCATCTACAGCGCCTATGGCAACTGTTGGATTGGTAAGCTAATTTGTTCTATGGAGACGGCGGAGGAGTGCGAGGTTATTCTATGTTGCTTCTTCTGGAAACGTTCATGCATCAAACCATCACTGCCATCGATGAAGCTGAGAAGTACACCGAGCGCGAAGCGCACCATTTCGATGCGATTAGACCCAAACTGACAGAACTCAAACCATGCGACTATTTCGATTTGATTGGTGGGACAGGCACGGGAGGACTGATCGCCATAATGTTGGGCCGGTTAAGAATGGGAATTGAAGACTGTAAATCTGTCTACCAGGAAATGACACGATTCGTTTTCGAAACCGACAAGACAATCGCTGGCATTCCTTATAGGTCAACTCTCTTCAAGGCCTCGAAATTAGAAGACGCCATTCGAAATTGCGTACAAGAATACGACAACAGGTCTACCAATGATCATACCACTGAATTCGTTGAAATGCCAAAAAGTCCAAGAAGAGCAGGCAGTATGCACAGCTACAATAGTAGCCTGCAAAGAAGCTCAACAAGCTCGACTTATAACCGTCGGCGTAGTTCGTTTTTGCCAGCAAGAGCCGGCACAGGGGATCCGAATGCTGAGCTTGAGGACCCCAGGCCAGATGCCACAAAGACGTAAGTATAACACAGACCACCTTTGGTGGAAATATTGCTAACCAGTGGTTAGTGCTGTCACAGCCGTTTTTAAAGGAACTACTAGGAAAAATGGTACTTCAACACTACTACGATCCTATAGGTCACGGACCACACCTCCTGTTGAGTCGAGGTGCACGATTTGGCAGGCCGGCCGTGCAACATGCGCTACAAAATTAGCGTTCAAACCAATACAGATCGGTACTTCCGTGTTTCTCGATGAGGGAGAGGGTTTATTGAACATCGACGGAAGCCCTACTTATAATCCTGCTCCTCAGATATTGCAAGAAGCAGTGGAGGATGAATGGCCTGGTCGTAAAATCGACGTCTTTCTTAGCATCGGCACCGGGAAAAGACCCAGCACAAGCAACAACATGCAACATGAGTGGTGGGAAGGTTTTGCAGGTGGTATGGGTGATTTTGCTGAGGCCAAAAGAAAATTAATTATGAAGATTGAAGGCTGTGAAAAGACCCACGAGGACATGGTATCAAATCACCTCAAGAGAAGCGGTGTCGACGAAGGTGCATACTGCAGACTAAATGTTGAGGTTGGGGTTGGAGAATTCGGCATGAATGAGTGGACTCGATTGCCAGAAATCACATCCAACACGAAAAATTACTTGAGAAAACCAGGGGTGCAGAAAATCATCGTGGAAGGCGCTAAAAGGATGAAAGATGTCCAATTAGAAATAAACAAGAGGCGAAGAGAAGTTGCGGAGACAATGTCACGACCTTTCGACGGCTTTGACCGCTACGAGAAACAGGAGCCACCCTTCGTGCCACCACCTTCAGACCCGTACGCGGTGGAACTGCCCGGCGCAGATGTGCCATCGCTTTATCCAAGGCCGCTCAGTCGACCGGGTCCACAGTATCCCGTAACCCACCTCCGTTCGTACCAACAAGAGTACAATGTGCAAGACAAATTCACCATCATGCCTTCACCAGACGAAAAATTCACTGTTTTACCCTTGGATGATTCACAGCGGCATGAGGACCAATCATCGTACAGGATATCAGAAGATTCTGCCTATGGAAGAGCCACGGAGCATTCTCAAGATAGTAGGCCTCCAACATCCGATAATAGCTTCGATTTACCGAGGAGGAGCAACGAGGCCTATCGCCAATCTATGCCTCCGCCTCTTCCGCCAAAAACCCCCATACAATTTTACGACGGTGGCGACGGACGGAGACATACTATTGCCCACAGACAGAACGGTCATGTTGCATTGCCATATCCTGACGCCGATGGACCTCCACCGGCTGTAAACATGGCGAGAAAGCCAACGTACGTTCCGAGATGAGATGGAAATACATAGTACTTTTTTTTCAGCCGGGAGGTTGTTTATCCGCTAGTGATTTTGCTGTCGTAGTGTCGAGCAACGCGTATTGAGGAAGCGGTTTATGGGATTTCATGGCAGGGATACCAGGCGTTGCTCCTACGACCATCTATGAGACTACACGAGAGCATGCATAATGTGCGATGATCTTTCCTATATCAGGTCTTCCAAGGTTTATGTATAGATGCAAAAGCAGTGGGACTTTCGTGGGCATTGCCCGTAAGCAAGTACGTAGGCATGTATAGCAATATTAGTAGTATTAGTAGTGTAGAATACAGGGTAGGAAACAACATCCCAGGGCAATGGTGAAGGGCTTTGTGTTTCCATAAACAGCAACACTATACAGTACACAGTAAATGCTAAGTAGTACAGTACTATGCAATCCGGAAGGAAGGATTGGTTGCTCGGGAGAGAAAGAGCACGCGTCAGGAACAAGAAGAAAACGCTCGGCATCTGCTCTTCTCGCTTGTTCCTCCCTCCCCCGATTTTCCCTGTATACGGAGTACCGACACCACTATCGTCTTTGCAGTATGAATGCCCCTCTAGCAGGCAAACCCACAGTCCATGTCGTTAACCAAAATCCCAGGCGTAAGAGCAGTATCTCCCATGGTGCATCTGGAAGTATCAAAATTCGTCCACTTGTCGGTTCCATACGCAAAGGTGATGTGTTCGACCCTGTGCAATGACTTTTTATCTGCATCTATATAACCAGCGACTTCCATTGTAAGCGGTAGCTGACTATCAACGCTGACGGAGGGGCTAAGTTCGATTCTGTCCAAGTGCCCGATCTGAACATGATTGGCATCTTTCAGAGTTACTTCCACGGCGTATTGGGCGTGTTGATTGCTGGGATTATCAGGATCGTCCAGTGTGTATAGTGTGACGTGCATGCCGCAAGCACCTGTTGCGTAGCCGCGAACTGCGAGGTCTGAGTCCCGACTTGCGAGAGCTGCGGTGGTTGGAAGGACGGCGCTGGAGATGATGGAGAAGAAGATCGCGAGGGTCACGAGAGTGGCGATAGAGGATGAGAGGAACTTCATGATCGGAATTGAGAACGTGGGAAGGTAGTACTGTCGACACTTAAGGAATGAAAAGTATGCTGGAAGAATCAAGAGTCTTTGAAATAGGCTGCTGTGAACATTGATCTTTGATCTTTGCTGAGGTAAATGATGAAGATATTCGCATGCTTTTGACAAAGAAAGGAAACCCACCGACCTCTTATACCTCTTCATAATTCGCTTGAATGATGCTTCATCCTAACTAATATTTGTTGCGCCTTCCAACATTTATCGATCGACTCTCATTCTATTTGTTCTCTTCTTGCTGCGCCTTTCAACATTCATCGATCGACTCTCATTCTATTTGTTCTCTTCTTTCTTGATATACGTTAGTCATCAAATTAGGCCGAAATCCTGCAAACTCTGTTGAAATGGGAAATTGTCTTGTTGGAATAGAAAATTGTCTTGTTCAAGTCTGTCGGACAGACTGACAGCCCTTGTAATTGGGGAACCGTACAGCTAGGGCACGAAAAAAACAGTTTGTTCTACAATAAATGTGTATAATACCTTCTAGCGGTTTATTGCTCGTTTGTTTGATGTTTTTTAAGCAAACATTCTAAGTGCTGGGGAGATTGCCTCAGTCTGTAGGGCACGAACATGTTTGAAACATGTTTTTTGACTATCTTCTTTAGGCTAGCTCAAAGCGTGTTTTATACACGCTTTTTGAAGGAGGTTTTAAACACAGAGGTTATATTTATAGTAGCAAATTAATAGAGGGGTTAATTAGCCTGCAGGTCGACCTCTTCACTATGTAAAGGAAGCTTCAAAAGCATCTGGTCGTCGATGATGCTATTCAAATACTCGTTGAGGGTACTCTCGCTTGAAGGATTTAGCCTGGCCATAGCAATTGACTGTCATTGTCGCAGTTTGATTTAATCTTTTAGCTACATCGACGGCGATGGGTCTGATATTTGCATCGAGGGTGATCTGAATCGAGTGACGATTCGGATTTGTAGATCTTCTTCTGTACTGGTCACACTGATCTAGGTGAATCTGCTGACGTGTAGCTTCATGAGCCATGGTCATATGACAGTGACGGCACTGAACAGTAGCAAGCCTTCCAGGTACGATTATCTGCTGGAAGTTATCGACGACGAGCTGGTTCAAAGGCCTACCGCCACGTTGCGGAGGCATTGCTGAAGATAGAGAGGTAGGGATCTGCAAGCAGGTTAGCTAGTAGAACTGACGACAGCGAGGGGGGTCAACAGCGAAGTGAACCTACTATAATTCATGTATAGCTTATATAACAAGATACCAAAAAAGCGAAGCAAAAAAGCGAAGCAAAAAAGCCGCTAAGAAGTATTATACACGCTTTTTGTAGAAAAACCGGTTTTATTCGTGGCCTATACAGTAACACAGTAAGTAGGTATACAGTACTATGTAATCCGGAAGGAAGGATTGGTTGCTCGGGAGAGAAAGAGCACGCGTCAGGGAAGAACACGCACACAAACAGATCGTCGGTGGCGTGCGCTTGGCCTAAATGAACTTGCTAGTCTCGGGAACACGCTAGTGCGTACCAGACGATCAAGGTTCTCGATCAGGGCAAATGCGATAACAATTCCAATACTCCTCCAACTACTACCACCACAGTATACATTCCATCCTCCCTCGAACAGCGACCTTAAAGTACAAGACGATCACAGCGACAAAGCTTGACTGCTGCTATATATCTCCTCAAGTCCACCGGTACGGGGCTCTTACCCCAACCTGAAATTCACCTCTCCTGATACGCCAGCGGTTCCAGGACTCAGGAGCTTTAACGTCACCCACTCCTTTGATCCATCATAACCTAGTATCGAACACAATTCGTGACTCTACCCATTCGCGACGTTGGTGAAGACCGTATCTTCAATCCGTCTAATTTCAGCCTCGGGCAGACTACGAGAGGCAGGCCTCGAAAGCCCTGTTCTGGCTCCGAACATATCTTTCCTCTACCGACCACTGTTAAATCCGCCTCATGAGATCCTATAACACCTAAAGGCCATCTCTCCTTCCCTCTTCCGCCTGCTACTAATTTGAAGTCCTTTGGATCGCCTGGCGCTTTGTTACTTTGGAAGGTCCGGCAGGAGCTTTACCATTGAACTCAGATTCAGCCTGTAGCACTACAATATCCTAATAGACTCACGATGGATGTCTCAGCAAATGTACTCTCTACTGCCCATGAGCTCTACGCAAGAGCGAACACGACTCACACTCGCCCTCCTGTGTACAAGGCTATTGGCATATCATTAGCGATCGGTTCGGGCCTTTTCATAGGAACCTCGTTCGTTCTAAAAAAGACCGGGTTGTTGAGGGCGAATGTAAAATACAAGGAAGAGGCTGGTGAGGGCTATGGCTACCTCAAAAATGCCTACTGGTGGACAGGCATGACTCTGATGATTATTGGAGAAATCTGCAACTTTGTCGCCTACTCGTTCGTCGATGCCATACTCGTCACGCCCCTTGGAGCGTTGTCCGTCGTTGTCTGTACTGTCTTGTCTGCCATCTTTCTCAAAGAACGTCTAAGCTTCGTTGGAAAAGTGGGTTGCTTCATGTGTATAGTGGGCTCCGTGGTCATCGTTATGAACGCCCCGTCTCAAAGTTCCGTCGCCGATATACAAGAGATGAAGCATTTTGTCATCGCGCCGGGGTTTCTGACATACGCTGGAGTCATCATCGTCACCTGTATCTTCATTGCTGTATGGGTAGCACCTCGGTATGGAAAGAAAAGTATGATGGTATATTTGAGCATATGCAGTCTCATTGGAGGCCTCAGCGTTGTCGCGACGCAAGGTCTGGGTTCTGCGGTTGTGGCCCAGGCAAACGGAGAGCCGCAGTTCAACCAATGGTTCTTGTATTTTCTCTTCGTGTTCGTAATTACGACCCTGGTGACTGAAATTATATTTCTCAACGTAAGCACACATCTTCTTTTCTGGACCCTATCTGACCCCAGTACAGAAAGCCTTGAATATCTTCAACGCCGCCCTTGTCACACCAACGTACTACGTTTACTTCACCAGTGCAACCATAGTCACATCTTCCGTGCTGTTTCGCGGGTTCAAAGGAACACCCACTTCTATCGTAACCGTGGTTCTGGGCTTCCTGCAGATCTGTGCAGGCGTCGTTCTATTGCAACTTTCGAAATCCGCCAAAGACGTGCCCGATGTGGCGGTCTTCAAAGGCGACCTAGATCAGGTTCGGACCGTGGCCGAGCAAGAAGAACCGGAATCTGAGCCAAAAGCCGATGCCATTCGAGGCGCTGCTGCCATTGTTCGCAGATTTTCGACTGCAAGGCAGAAGATGGCAGCTGCGGAGGCCAAAAGGGTTCATGAAGAGCGATTGAAAGACCAGATGGAACCTATTGGGGAGAATGAACATGTTGAATGGGATGGTCTTAAACGCAGGAAGACAGTATTGAATACGCCTTCACCAGGACTGCAGAGGACAAAGACATTACATCCCCCACTAGGAATGACACACTTCCCCGACGAGGATGATCTTGAATCCAGACCAAGCACTACGGATGTGTACGGAAGTGGAGGCTTTAATGGTGGATTCATGGACAGTATCAAGAAGCGTGCTCAAAGTACAATCCATCATGGGCAACGAAAGAACCTCGGCGCTGGAACACCGGATTCAAGAAGCCCAATGCATCCAGTTGCGTTGACAGAAATAGTAATACCGGGGCATAAGGGAGAGGAGACACCAGGAATGACGTTCCCACAGAACTCGGATGGCGCGATGGAGATGTCGCACGTCTATGGGTTGCCACCCGGACTTGAACGGCAAGTTGACGGCTCGGCCGACGCTAGTCACCCCCCAGGCCATGATGGAAGGTCTGTTGCATGGTCAGGAGAAGTTGGGCGTGACCGCGCACACTCCAGAAGCAGTCTTGCACCTTACCCACCAACCCATTCTGCTAAGCGACAATTCTCTTTTCAAAACGTCTTTAACCGACACAAAAATGAACCTCCTCCTGAGAGCAGTCATTCTGTTCGGCCAACATCACGTAAAAGCCTTGGCTCACGACAAGGAAGTAAAGAGCACAACATACCTGGCATTAAATCTGCCACAGAGGAAGAAAGACTTGGACTAGTGAAAGGAGATTCGACTGCTATGCTACCATTACCAGATTATCCTTCAGATGAAGAGGATTGGCAGCTTGAGCGCAAGCAGAAAGCTGGCGTTGCCCCAATGAGTCCATCGCCTATAAGCGAAGAGAAGGAAGTCGAAGATTACCAAGCGCGGAGACAAAGTTGGGAGGATAGTGTAGACTCGCCGGAGCTACTGAGCGTTATGTCAGGTACATCGAAACCAAATGACAGGGATGCCGAGTCTAGGTATCTTAAGGATTGGGAAGGGCGGGCTGGTGGCAGCGGGGGAGGGGCATTTGTGTGACTGCAATGGACAGAGACAATGATACATTATAGAGCTTTCGGAGGATTAACGCCTCTACCTGGGGACTAAACTTGGCCTGTGTTTTATATCCAATCAGTAAGCGCGCAACGAGAATTTGACATGAGCCCATGCTTTTTCGAGTGGACCGTCTTTATGGATCGGGATTCACCACTGCTGTAACCCACTGCCTCTTCTTGGGCTTCGGACGGAAGTACCTGTGCCTGCTCATCCCCCTCTCTTACTTTCGCCTTTGTTTCGTCATATTCATATCTTCTTTCTTTCTCACACCGTATGTCAGCGTATGTCTAGCAAACGAATTAAGAGCCACTTTATTAAAGTCTCTTCCCAAGATTTCCGACCTCGTCACAAGAATAGCAATACACCGCGTCAAATTCTTCGTTGCAAAGGTCATCTCCCTACTAGTAGCTCCAGCAAGCGCCGTACCAACGAGTGCGCTTTCAGTAACGACAACTACGGTACTTCAATAGCTGCAACGCCGGCTGAAACATCTGCCGCGGCCCCTATTTCTGACAGGAGCGGCCCCTTGCTAAGTGTTCATAGACGGCACACAAGACTTGACGGAGCTCGTGGGTATCTTCGCTACGGATTCGGTTGAGCGCTTTGCAGTCGACTACAACGAAGGCTATCTCTCTACGGCTGCGGCAACTTTGTCGTCGCTTGACCTGCTCGGATACATTCGCGCCCTGTCCAAAGCTTGGGCTGGGCCCGACAACGCTGCGGAAATGCGGGCTACGATACCAAGGCCATGCGTCCACTGTTTTCGGAATCCCAGATGATGACCGGCTGCCTCCGACATTGTGCATACTGTATATTATGTTCGGCGCGACAAAAACGGCGGACCACATAGAGTGGAGACAAGTTAATGCAACGAAACATACTGTGGACAGTATGCCTTTGTTGGCTAAAGCACTACCATTTCCCCCTCTCAGGTCGAGAAGAATCGACATAAAGATCCTACAACCTAGATAAGCCTTCCGAGGTCTTCAGATCTCGTAAAGGCTTCTTACATGTCCTGGTGCTGTGGACGGTATGTATAGAGATGACTCGTTTGATGATCATGCCATTTCGTGGTAGCTTGCGGCATCAAGCATGGACGCTCTACTACGCGACTTTTCTTCTCTTCTCATCGATTCTAAGCAGCTCTTTGGCCTGGGCTTGGGTCTAAGCATCCGGACCCTGCAGAAGTGCAATACTTAATACTACAAAGGAGCTTGTAGATGGGATAGAGCACGCGTCGATTATGAATAATGCAAATTCATTGGACGAGGAAAATGCAGTTGCTGGCGCCCAGGATCAGTCGTTGCAATCTCACACCAACCAAGATCCTCAACCAGCAAACCCAGAGGATGGACAAAGTCTTTCTACCCTCCAGCATTCTCAACGGTCAAACCCAGAGGAGAGTCCGCGTCTTTCCTCCCCCATACCGCCGAGATCAAGGACCCAGTGAATCGATCGCATGCTCAGCAGCCTCCTACACCGCTATACGACAATCTGCCCAACGGCACATATAGAAGCCCCACAAATATGAAGGCATACCAAGCCGTCGACTTCGCACTCGACTAGACTGCGAAGGAAACAAAGACCTCTCTGTAAACCTCTTCAAGCTCCTTTCTTTTCCCGTTTCTTCAGAAATAGACGTCACTAATACTGGTGACGGGGAAAGGCGGCGCATCAATGCAGCTTAAGATAGTTTTGATTTCAATGACACAATTAATATAGAGCACTCGATTATCCTTGATCTTTCTCCTGCGAGAAAAGCATGAGCGAAGATGATTTACTCCGAGCGATATCCCTCTCACGCCTGCAATGGCCAAGAATCACGCAGTAGAGCACCAACAAAAATCGCCCACCCGGCACCACTACATAGTTTCTGAAACATCATAGTCACGCGAAAACATCGCATTCTTCATCCAGCTAGTTATATTCCCACTGCATATGAAACTTCCTTCAGACAAAATGGTTCCTTAGCAGCATTGGTATTTACTCGCTGTCATACATACCCAAAGAAATAATCGTTCATGTACCCTAGACACCCTACAAACTCACACTCAACTTTCAAGCAGCCGCCCAGGTTTACTGTTCGTCTAGCTGCCTACTCGCTCCTTACAATGACGATTAAAATTTCGGAAGGTCGAACCAGCCGAGCTTCGTCCCGCTTAGTCGTTGATAACAGCGGCCATCGCAAGCACGTTCTTCTATTGACTTCGCTCATGGACCATCGTTATATGGTTCCATGTTTTCTAACCATCATCACAATGGATTTGGCCCGTCTGCGTCCCGTCTGTATTGCCGAGAGTAGAGATACACTGCAGGCTTTCAAGGCTGGCAAGTAGGATGATGAAAATATCAGAGAGACATAGGCAAGGAAGAAGTTGGGTTTGTACATTGGTACGACGCATAGATACCGCATTCCCTTATATGATATCGGGGACTTTCTAGGCCTTCTTGCTATGCATTGTCCAATTTAATTCCGTTGACATATTTGACGTTCTGGCAAGTTATCTGATGGCTAGGTTTCGCGTGACAGGTGGTCGTTCATAAGTCTTCGACCCTCGACAGGTGAGCAATCGAAGTCAGCCCGTCCTCTGTTCTTTTGAATCGGCTTGGCCGGCTATTTCTTGAGCGATGCCCCGAACCGAACAGTAGCGAGAGCTGAAGTGCTCGATAATTCGGGATTGCCAAATTAATTTCCTGGCCAGTACTGCTTACAAAGTCCAGCCTCTGATACTGAGAGTGCGTAGAAGGGCTCTGTTGTTGCCCGCTTTTGCCTAAAGAATCCAAAGTGAGAACTGAAATCAACAGGTTATTAGCTAATCTTAAAGATCGCCCGTGATAGAGGGTCAGCAACAGAAGATACGGTAACATCAAGACCCGAGATCTACATGTTCGTACGAAAAACCGTTCTCGGGTAGCGAAACTCTCACAAAATGCCGAAAAACGAGAGAAATGCCGGGATGACCGAATGTAGAGCGCTTCAAAGGCCCGCACTAAGGTAAACCTGCTTGCCCACAATACCAATCCTGGGCTGTCTAATTATACATAAACGAGGGACTGCGCGTAGAAAAAAGTCATGCCATCAAAGACTCATCGCTAAGCAAAAAATTAAAACACGACTCATTCCTTCGCTGAAGGTCTTCATTAGCGTTGGAAGGTTTTGCCCTATCGAGACCGTGACTCACCGATGCCGGGCCAGTGCGCTCCACATGAGCATGCCAGAATTGCCTACTTCTTGACTTTCTTGCTCTTCGCGGCTCTCTCAGCGGCCCTCTCAGCGGCCCTCTCAGCGGCCCTCTCAGCGGCCCTGCGAACATTACGGCATGAGACACATTCGTGTCCGGGCAAGCTCCACTTGTCAGGGTGTTAAGGGCACTGCACCATGTGCCCTTTTTTCGCGCAAGTGTTGGTAAATGTTTTTCCACATGCACCACTGATTGACATTGTCAGCATAGGATCTTGATCATACATTCCAATCTGTGAAAAGGAAATCATACCAGTGATGACCCATTTTGACTCGAGAGGTGAATTGAGATGTTCGCTCTTTAAAACGCAATTTTGAGACGAAAGTACCGAATGCTCAAGTATATGGACAAGTATATATGTGTGTGTGTGTATGTGTATGTGTAGGGGACTGATGGCAATTGCTTTTAGCAGAAAAACCACATATCCTTTACAGATTTCATCTTTCTTCCTTGGCCCAACGGCTACCGGTCTTACGCAATAGTGTCAAACTCTTGAGCGCTGAAGGAATTCCACCAGAAAGCAAATCAAAGTCCTTGGAAATTGAGCTCTGCAAACCCACTGAAACACTCCCGTGACAAAAACATATTAGTGCATCAACTATGTATATTCATATGTAGTAGACCTATTATCAGAAGATGTGGGGTGAAGGATTTCGGTAGAAAGCAAAGCATTCTTGCTAAGTTGAAGGGCTGACAGATATTTCCAACAGAGATTTGGGATCTTGACGCGTAAGATATCCGCCTCTTTTGGTAACCAGGCGGTTATTGATTGGACATAAAAATTTCAAACCTTCGGTAGTAGAATGATTTCAACAAAGCAATCGCAGCCGCTGAATATAGCCCCCTAAATACCATAGGACGTTTTCCCTACCAATGAGGATCTGGTACTAACATAGCAGACGTGTTTGACCTGCCGCTTAGACTACGAACGAAATCCTTTTGTAGCAAAGATTGTACATTGTACGTCTTTTGTGTAATCTCTTCGGTCAGCTCTTGGACGGTCTTGGCAGCGTCTAGGGTTGGGGACCTAGCGTCTAATTTAGCGCTTAGACGGCGCTTATCCAGGATCTTCTCGTTCTTTTCTTAAGTTTTTATCCTTCCATTTGCATCGGAGAGTATATATACAAATTGATGCGACGCAAGTTAGGTTTAGCAGGCTTTAATGCTGAAGTTTATGAGCCTACCAAGCGCTTATTTAAGAGCAATCAAGACCCTAGCTTAGGGTTGTCAGTCCATAGTTTAGGTCTAACCACTTAAATACTCCGCTCCATCAGTTCATCAGACCCTGGATACTTCTCTCATAGCTTCTACACTCCTAGATTCGACACATAATCAAATGGGGCTCGTTCACTAGCTTTGTGAGCCTGGGGAACAGCAGTCCGACAATGGATACCATGTTTGTTTTGCAAACTTTCCTTCCAGAGGATGAGGACGACGACAATGCTAATATGTTCAAGCCCGTTGTCTCCAATATTCGTTTCGATCTTCTGCCTACCTATGCCTTATCCGTTCGCAAGGACCACTGGAAGTCTCCAAATCTGAGTGCTCCTGATGGAGTCGCTTTCACCACCAATTCCGCAAACTGCACCATTCTTTCTCCACCGCTTTTCGGGTCATACCATATTGTTTTCGTCCTTAAATTTGCCGACGGGCTCCAATGGGTGCTTAAAGTTCCGGCAACGGGTTATCGCGATCGGTTCACCGAAGTCGCTGCTCGAGCCTTGACATCAGAGGCGCTGACTATGCGACTTTTGAAAAGCGAAACGACCGTTCCCGTCCCAGAGGTTTATTCATTCAACAGTTCACTCGACAACGCTATCAATTGCCCCTTCATCTTGATGGAATTTATAGTCGGAATCTCGTTGAGCGAATGTTGGTTCGACAACATGCCGTCGAAGGCTTCCTTGGAGCAGCATCGAATAAAAATCTTACAGGATCTTGCTCGCGTAATGGTACAGCTGAACAAATTTGTGTACTTGGAAGGCGGCGCACCTCTCTTCGATAAGAACGGCAAGCCAGCTGGCGTCGGCCCCTTGAAGCAAAATGATATATCAGCTATGTGGAACCGGCCAGAAACCGATGATCCTTACGAATCTGCAATCCACTGTGAAGTCGGACCTTTCTCCGACCCAAAATCCTTCCTTCTCTGTATGCTAGATCGTCGTGACCCTCCAACCGACCCTTTCGATCAAGGCATACATAAGCTTCTGCGGCTCTTTGTCGACTGGATACCTAGCACTGCGGGCGCCGATAAATCCGACTTCGTCCTGTCACATCCCGATTACGATAGCCAAAACGTTCTGGTCTCAAGCGATGGGAAACTTCGTGGACTCATTGATTGGGATGGCGTTGCAATAGTGCCACGCTACATCGGGAATGAGCGATATCCTGGCTGGCTGACGCGCGATTGGGATCCCGCGAAGTATGACTACCGTAGTAAGCCCGATGTGGACGGATATGTCGGATATCGCGAGAACTCACCAAAGGAGCTTGCTATTTACCGGTCTATGTACTTGGAGTTCATGGAGGCGTGCTGTACGACTGAAGATGGGAGTAAGTTAACACGCAACTCGATCATCATTGAGAGTTTGAAGAACGCGGCCGACGAGCCAATCTGCACGGTTGAAATTGTGGAGAAAATATATAATGAGATAGTTTGCCATGATTCTGATGGATCTCTCACCGAGCTACCGGACGACGACGACCGCCACCTTTATGATATTGCTTGTGCGTTGGCTGAAGGAGATCTTGATCATATCCGACTGCAATGGATCAAGAACGGTTTTGAGGCTCTGTTTGCTCAAAAGCAGTCTATGGCGCGGATGTCTTCCAAGGCTTGATCGAAAGCTATGGAATTAAGCATGGAGGAATGGGGCACTTGATCGACCGCTCGGTTCCACGGTTACAATAGATTGCAGGTTGTCAGAAGAATCTGTTAAATGTCTCTGTATATTTTCCGGCCCTGATTTGTTCGACTCCTGCTTTTAGCTCGAGAGGGTCCGTATTAAAAGCCTTGAAACCGATATTGGAATCCGCCTATTTTTCGTCGCTTTCAACTACTGGATATTTAATATGTGTTAAGATATGCGTTCTGGAACGCAAAGACGCTCATTATAGAAAATTGATGGTTCAAAGGTTATGGACGTAGAAAAGGACGGAACAAAGGAGGAAGCCAGGGATCGGAGAGAGAGACCAAGGGCGAAGAAGGGAGAAGTGATCAAGGGTGAAAATAGAAGGAAAGAGAGAAGACGACGCCAGGAGTCCCTTAATAGGCTAGGTGCTATGATCGACAGTGGCACCGCCTTACTCCTAGGAGCCTGGTTGAGGTCCAATAAGCATGAATGTACTGGGAAAATTACGAAGAAAGCAGGATACGGAGGCGTATTCACATAGACGGTGAGAGAGTATTCAAGGCTGGTACGGCTGTCATCAACCGATGGGAGAGCAGCAGAAAGTGGAGGGCGGCGTGGTCGAAGACTAATTGCGGACACGCTTTACCGCAGGAAGTAATTCACCTGCATACATACTCCGCTCAAGCAGACATAGGTGGTTCTGCAGGACGCAGAACCGACCGAGGTCTGTTGAGAGGTGTTATCAACCACAAGGACATACACAGGTCCCAACAGAGCCAGTATCACAGTATACTTCATAGTCGCTCCATTCGCCTGAGCTATAGGCCTGATCAAAAACGGGAACGCAATAGCGCCAACGACGCCACTACTAGCACCGAGACCCATTGCATTCACCTGCATGTGAGCCGAAAGCTGCTTCTCCAATCAGCAAATGCGCTTGTATTGAAAGATCGACAAGGCGGTGACAGACCTTTGAAATGGCTGCCATACTGGTCGGCAACACAGGACCTACAGAGTGTCCCTTAAAGGCGATAGCTACGCCGGAAACGATGAAATCCCGCACCACGTAGAAAACAACCTTGCATGAAGTCATCAGACCGAGGGTTCAATGTAGGTCAGCGATTTTGCAGCATCAGTATTTCCTTTCTTCGCCCGCGAATCATTCTTCATCATTGAAAGCGACGACTTACCGGGACAGCCACCCTTTCCCAAACCCGTGCCGTGACGAGCTCAAGGAGAATCCGGCCTACAGCGATCCCAGGCCAGAATCCTGTCGCTGTTAAACCGCTTGCAAACAAGTTTCCGCCTTTGATTCGTCTCATGAATGTTGGATACAACGAGCACGAGCGATTCAGCACTGCCCTCAAAAGCCTTGCGGTAGACGAAAGCGGATATGCTTGAGCAAGACTTACTGTAGTCCTAAGAAAGCAAGTGTGAGCAACTTTGCGCTTGCCAAGTGCTTGGGGTATTCCTTGGCGACTCTTCAAAGACCTAGAAATCCCCCAGTGGTAGAGCCAGTACCAAGGTGCTTTTCCATCCTCCGAAAGTCGTAATCTATGATTGTCATTGCCGTGGCTCAAAAAGATATATGCTCTCATTGTTCCAGATTAGGGGACCGAATACTGGCCTTCCTTGTATCGCAACCAGCGACATGAAGCCTTTCCCAGATCACTGGACAATGGCTTTATACGTTCCGTCTGCGATAGGTAGTCGTCAGCAACGCGAGGAATCCTCCGATATCAGGGACGGTGATGACGTGCTCTATATTGCTTGCAGTTCATGCAAAGTCACTGTTCTCAGAACAACCATAGCAAGCTCTAAGTCCCTGATACAGGTGGTGATGAGGAACTCAACGCTGCAGAATAGCGTCAGCCAAGGTCAGATGGATAGCATGGTGCCAGGGTGCTCCACTTACAGTGCGTGGTATGCTGAAGGTGTACCTCACTCAGCCAGAGCTGCGATGGCGATGACGTTTATGTTGAGCGTTGCCGGCGGGCGGAGTGTCTCGGTAAAGGCCGTCGACGAAGGATCTCGATGCTGGAGAAGAGAATCAGTGATTGGCACTCTTACAGCATAGTGCTGCAAAACGGTACTTGCAATTGCATACCTACTAGGTCGCTTATCGAGCCAGCACTGGACGATGAGGGCATTTGATGCGGTGATTCGTAGATGTCTGCATCAAAAGCATCATAGGAAGATGCTTCAACGAATCCTCAACGAGAGCGGTATCTATCATGAGTGGGAGTGATGAAGGTAGAGATACGCTGAGTGAGTACTGTGGGAGAAGGAAAGGAAACAAGGGAAGTCTCCTTAGAGATGAAGAAGTTAGCTAACTTCGACCATCTTCCCTCTTCGCTTTGTTGGGAAGGCGAGGGGCCCATCTACTATTGGGATGGGCAAGGAGTAACGTAAGTTGGGGACGCTCCTTCCTAGGATCTCATTGTGAGCTTCCGTATCGAAAAGATATGCGCTCCGCTATTATGTTTTAGCTTGAGTGACCCAAAGTCTTGGCATTTCTATCTGTCGTGTCTAATTACTATTGTACAAATTGGACCTCTCAGTATCTTCCCTTCTCTCGTATTCATTAGACGCTGCCAACATCGTGGGTCTTCGACCTCTTGTTCACGCCCATCTCTGACAAGAGAAGGGCTCTCGGTGAAGACTAGTGTTCCTTCTTCCCCACAGCGCAGTCATGATTACTACGGCTGATACATCAGATATACTATCCGTCCTTGTGTAACTTCCCAAAGAGTTTCTCTACAAGGAAACAAAACTCTCAGGCATTACTATCATCAATCGATATACGATCTAGCCGACATCGTGAATGACGGAGTTGGATGAGCACTCCAAGCAGAAACCGGCTAAGCTATGACGAATCAAGCTGAGGGAGTTCGGGCAGTATCATAGCGCCTTTCATTTGATCTTAAGACAAGAGTACCTGCCGTCTTTGATATGAAAGTTGACGTGACGCCTACCAACAATAACTCAATACCTGTTGTTTTTTTGTTGTTTTTTTGTTGTTTTTTTTGGCATTTACGGTCGTGTAGTCTACCACTATCTTCGCTCATAAGTTCCCCTTTGCGCCCCTCATTCTTACTTCTTCTTGTGCTGTACAGTCATGTATGACGTTCTGTGGTGGATGTGTTTCGTGTATTCAAGGTATTCAAGAATGTGAGAACAGTTTCGCATAGATCAGGCCTCAATGCAACATACTACACACAAAGGTAAGTGACTTCTCAATAAAGGCCAGAAGAAGGGTTTTAAGAATGTCTAGAAAAGTATGAATAAGATGGCGCCACATTCCCATCGGCATAGATTCCTTCTCAACTAATCTTTCCGGTCAACACCTCGCAGAGGGATTGTACGAGGTCAAGAAAAGTCATGATCTTCAGGGACAGCGCCTGTGGTGGCGATTGGAACTCGAGCGATCCACGCAATCTCCATGCCAGTGGAAGCGTGACAAGCCGTACATTAACGACATGATCAGTATTATGCTATCCAAGAACAGAGGATCTCAAAGCAGCGAGCCAGCAGTGGGTATCATAACCAACGAGCCTAACCCTCCCCGGCTCAAACAAACCAACACCCAAGCCCCCAACGTTTCCCCGCCCATCAGACCCTCGGAGCCGCATGTCCAACGGCATAGTAGCGACCTCGTCATCGCAGAAGCCTCCAAAGAAAGAAAAGGTCATCAAGAACCCAATTGAGCCGAAAGCCGAGGAACCCGGCAACCAAACCGACCTTACTTATCGCACGCAGACTGCCTCAGCGACAAGCCCCCCCAGGGCCAAGGACAGACTCGATGTCACCCCAAAGCAAAGGCGTGCCTCGCAGTCTTTGTCATGGACGGATGCACCAGGGCAAAGAGAGCTGAGCGGTATCGCATGTGCCCGGAATTTGGTAAGGGTGCGGGTTTTGTTTTGTGGAGAAGAGCGTTAGGCGGGATGGAGATTGGGCGTTTGTGTTTGGGGTTCTGCGGTTTGAGATTGTGGGGGGGGGTGAGGGATGGGGAGGTGGGATTGTTGGGATTTTGTGGAATGTGTGGGAGAGCGAGGGGAATGGATATGGTTTGTGGGGAAGAGGGAGCGAGAAGGGCAGGTCTTGGTTCTGGAATTACCCTTTGTGCCTTGCGAAACTAGGACCGAACTGTGGCGAAATGTAGCAAGGGCGCCAAGACTCGAGGCTTTGGGACCATGTGTTCAAGGGTATGTCACATAATTGCATGGCACTGCGCGTCAGAGAGTCTGTCGCTCAGGTACTCAACCGAAGAGATTTCTATCGCAGTCTAGACCATCTACATATCCCATGCTCCATCTACCCCTCCATTATATGCAAAATATAAAAAACCCTCGCATCCGTCAACGAACCGCCAAACAAACCAAAGCTGCAGGTGGTACAGTAGGGTATCCTTCCGGTCTAGGCAGAGCAGAGACTCTGATCGAATGAGGAGTCTCATCGGCGGAAAATCCCCCTGCGCTGCTTCTCCGGCACCGCCTCGTCATACACTGGCGAGGCGGTGTTGGACTCGTAGTCCAACTCGATCTTGGACTTTGCAAAGTTGCCGTCCGTGACGAGGTGTTTGTTGCGCGTTTGCATTTGCGGGAAGCAGTAGCCCGGGTGGAAGATTGTGAGGGCGAGGACGGCGAGGGTGTTCATGCTGTTGGGGGATAACGTGTTAGTGAATTTTTGATTTGCATAAGAATGGGAAGGTGGTCGTTTTGGGGGGGGGGGGGTTGGTGAAGGCCGGCTTACACTCCGTCGAGAACGATGAAATCAGTCTCGTTTTGCATGATGGGGTTTCTCCAGCCCTTGGCCATTTCGGCGATACGGTAGGAGCAGCGGGTGAAGATGGCGAAGAAGGCGAGAACGAGCCCGGCGGCGAAGAGGCGGAATTTGATGTCTTCGATCATGGTCGTGGCCGTTGGTCCCATCTCCCCGCGTCGTGAATACAGGCGGTAGAAGTAGTCGCCGGCGAGGATTCCGAAGACGAGCAAGGTAAACACCTGCCACACAATACCCGCCATCATCATGTTATTTCCCAGATTCTGGTTGGACGTGGTCTTGGCCGTCGCAGCGATACCTCCGCCGGCGCCTTGGAGCACGAGCGACAGGAGATCGCAGCCGATGAAGATCCAGGTGTACCACTTTGCCGGGATGCGAGAGGGTTCGGAGCCAAAGGTGAGGATCATGTGTTTGAGGGTGAGGTAGATGCCGGCGGAGAAAAAGGCGGGCGCGATGATGAGGCAGGTGATTTGGATGTCGAAGCCGTTATTGTCATAAGGGTTGCTGTGGAGCATTATCCGGCCGACATAGCCTGGGGTTCATTAGTCGGTATTGAGGGGAATGGAGGAAAGTGTGTTGGACATACCGATTGCTTCTCCGAGACATCCTACGCCCAATGCTACCATAAAGGACCATGATCTGAAGGTTATACCTTGAACGATCTGGATGATGAGGCAGAGGCCGAAGAAGGCGCAGAAAAAGACGTTGGCGGGTACTGAAGGGTAGTAGCCATAAATGGTCTTTTCAATTGTACAAGTTGCATTGATATTGAGACAATCCTGGCCGGGTGCCATCTTTCAGTGTCTTGCTGCTGATGTTGTTTGAATGGAAATCAATCAAAAGAAAAGAAAAGAAAAGAAATAGAAGTAGGGTTGATACGGTTGGGGAGAGGCAAGGTCGTCAAGCACACTGTTTGCCTGATCGATAAAGAACAGGGCAGAGTACGAGTAGTCAGAAAGACGGGATTAGATTATATATCAACAGAGGGTTTCATGGACAGCGAGACACAGCCTTGGGAAATTCAGGTGGAAAGAAGACGAGCCGCGTGTCCATGGAGATGCATTCGGCATGACTACCACATGCAGCTTGATAGGATCTCACGGTCGGTTACAGTGTTACGTTGATGCCCCTGCCTGCCTCTGCCAAGAAAGGGGTTGTGGTGGTGGTGGTGGTGCGGCATACGGGCGGTGTCGCAGATTAGCAGTATCAGATTCACGAGTACAGTATTGATGGGTTCAGCCCAATAGGATATGACAAAGCGGCATGTTTATTGCTCCGAGTACATGGCGAAGGATCAAGCGAAGTCAGCATCGCAAAGGAGTGGAGCCTGGAGCTTGGAGCTTGGAGGAGTGGCATGCTTGAAGAAGGAAGATACGGTAATCCGTAGGCGGTTGGTTATATATCCGGAATACCTTACTCCGTACGGAGTACTATCACAGAAACATGGAACGTCGTGATGGTCCTCGGCATGTTTCTTCAGGCTTACTTACCACACATAGTGACATAGAGCCAACGATAGATACATAGCAACAACGTGGCTGTATCCAAGACAGACAGACTACTTTAGGCAAAGTGAAAGTTTCGGTGGCTGTCTTGCCTATTCTTGTACCAAGCGAGTAGTTGATGGTGGAGCACATGTAATTTATTCCGTATCAGATGTCGTGACTCGTGGAGGAAGGGAGGAGAGGGAGATGATGATGAGTTTCAGGAGCATTGGTTGATCCGTACTTCCGTACCATACTTTAATACGTCCGTATTATTTACTCTGATTGGCTTAGCGGCCGTTGATAAGCCCGCCTTACCACAGTACAGTCGTTGGGTAATTTAATTATATTAGGTTCGATTCCTAACAGCGCTGGTACAATGGTGTTGGGGTTATCTTTCTCTTCTAGTACGTACGGAAGTACTCCGTACTGTACTCTCGAGATGGTTTTTAGTTTGTAGCCCTACCATAGCCGAACCCCGTGGATTTCTAGGCCATGATCACCTAAGTCTAGGGGACAAACCATCTAAATTCTAGGCATGAAAAGTACAGTGATTGTGTATAAACTAAAAACCATCTCGAGAGTATGTATTCCGTACTGTAGTCATGGCCGCGCGCCGCGCAAGCATCCCCCAGAACAAGCTTAGCGTAACCGGAAGCCCTGTAGGCTCCAATCAAACACAGCCCCACTTTACAACGTATCTACAGTACGTACCTACCTACCTGCATCATGTACTCGAATACCATCACCCAAAGCAAAGAGACTGCGGAAACGAAATGATGCGCAGCCTGGACCCTAATGCATGCTGAGCGTCTTCGAATTTCTCCTTTATAAGTAATACCGGCGAGATGGGAAGCTGGTCTCTGCGTCCTACCCCAAACTTCTGGCCATGGTCTATGGTGGAAAGCCG
>JAABUL010000447.1_pt1 | contig 87943 bp, 146 predicted proteins | sample 5559151 | NCBI WGS metagenome assembly JAABUL01 (sample SAMN10711876, study PRJNA513368) | rock metagenome | isolation source: Antarctica rocks | place: Antarctica: Victoria Land, Pudding Butte sud
GCACAGGCGGGCTGCAGCCGAGTGCTGGCCCGCGGCGGGCCGGCCCGCCGCTTGCCTCGCGGCACCGTCGGCGCTCGCTGTCAGTGATGTCCTGCCGCCCCGCCGAGCACCGCTGCCCGTGACGCCATTAATGGCCTTTGCTCACGGTCAGTGTTCCGCACATCGCCCCTTCAGCATACAGCGATTCAGCTTGGACCCGGACCCTTAGCCTTTGGGCTGGACAGCGCCGCAGGATTACCGTCATTTGCCGCCTTCCCTCGCTTTTTCAGCCTTATAGCTACCCCTACTGGTGTTTATGTATCGATGAGCGTGGGATGTCATGTCGGGAAAAGTAAGGCTTTCTGTCCAAATGGAGGGCCCTTCGATGGGTGGCTGTGATCGGCTGGTCATAGCCCCCGCCTGGGAGAGTCAATGCCCGGAGACTGCCAGCGCAGCATTCGACCTCTAGAGACGCCACGGTGCCTCGGTAATGCACCAGCAACTCAGCATGACAGCGGCAGCAGCTTCGATCGGCAGGGCTGCTGCCCAGTGCTGGGTGAACAGCTGGCTTCCGACAGTAGACGCGGCTGTGGCAGGGCATTGCGCGTGCATTTGCGCTCTCTGTGAACACCTAGCTGTTTGTCTGTGTGTTTTGCCTGGACTTGACGCCATTACTGACTATCGCCCAAAACGCAGCAAAGCGCCAGGCGAAGCTGGCTCCGCCTTCGGCCACCGTCTTGGCAGCTCTGGCTGCGCCATGGCGCGCATCCTATACCACGCCGAGTTTGCCAGCTGCCCGCCACCCGCCATGCTCACACAGCTGGAGAAAGCCACCGCTGCGCTCGTGGACCGCGCCGCTCATCCCACTCACCCGTCAAGGCGGCGCTTCGCCGGCGTCAGCGCCTCCCTCCAGCACGGTAGACCAGCACGGCAGCGGCTACTAGCCGGCGTAGTACGCCGCTTGCCAGCTTGGCCCCATGGGATTGCTGATCTATTGTCGATGGCGGCGCCTGCCCTTTCGGCAGAGGCAGCTGCTGCTGCAGCGGCGGCCGCGACTGCAGCTGCCGGTCAGAGGCATCTGCGGTGGCAGCGGCGGCAGCATCTGCAACTCCGGCAGCGGCACCGGCAGCCGCAGTACTGCTGCTCGGCGGTTGCTGCCATCACAGCAGCAGCGCCCGCGGATGCAGGTACAACAGCAGCGGCGGCGGCTGCAGTAATGGCCGCCGCCGCCGCAGCGGCCGTCTATGTGCTTTGCCGAAATACGAATCTCAACTGCCGTCCTGCTGTTGCCCAGCTGTTGCCCGGCGATCTCACCGCCAGGGTTTACAGAAGCAAGCTCACCGCACATACGGCCACGCATACGGATCACCTCCAGATCATCCGGATCACGAGTCTTGTGCAAATTTACAACTTGACTAGTCCGTGATCCGTACATAGCGCAATCAACGTATTTCGTGGTTGCTGATCCATCCAGTCGCTGCCACAAAACTACAGCCAGCATGGCCCACACTGGCGCCTTTGCTCCGACAGCATTGCAGCCGTCACCAAAGTGCAGCGCTGGAGAAAGGAGGTGCAGCCCGACGACATGCCTCCGACACAGCCGCCTGCATGGTCGGGAGCTTTTCCGGGGCTGCAGGCTGCCCAGCAGCGCGCAGCAGCGATCGCAGAGGCTGAGCGTGGCTCGGGCCACAGCAGCACAGCAGGAGGCTCCAGCGGCTCAGCAGAGCAGCAGCTCGCAACCCGTGCGTGCTTCGAGTGCAGTGCACTGATAATTGGGACCTGCAGACTCCCATGCGGACCGATGTAGATTGTTGGATCCAACTCGATGGGTTGCCATCTCACGGATCCTGGCTCCAGGATGGCGGATCTCAGCTGCTGCAAGTATGCTGTCGTTGGACGCAACAGATGCGCCCAGTGCAACTGCCGGACACGCCTCTGTCACCGGCAGCGATGTGTACAGTTGCCACAAGCACAGTCTCCTCATGCACGCGGTACAGCAGCGCGGCAGCAAACCGCGGCAGACACCAGTGTCATGTACTGGCTGCAAAGGTCAGCAGCGTTTTAGTTTCAGAACTTGACACCGGCTCTGGCATCACGCTGTGCCTCAGCAGCGTGTTGTGCCACCAGCCGTGCGTCACTTCAGAGGTGGCAGCATCCTCAAGCACTCCCAACTTCGACTGTGGACGCCATGGGCATCATGGCTGACGGTCCTTCAGCGGCCCTTGTGTGTGCAGGAGATATATTGCGCGCTGGCGGCAGTCTCGTTTTGCATCACACAACCCTGTTCCTCTGCACGGCAACCGTCACCCTTGACATTGCCATTTGACTGCTTCAGCCTCTGTGCCCACAGGAGACGTGGTACGCGCTGGTGGCGAACTCGGAGTTCATGTTCAACGACGTGCAGAACGAGGCGCTGGCGGAGCAGCTGCGCGAGAAGAAGCGCTTTTACGGCGAGCAGGTGGGCGCCGCTTTGCGTGTCGCAGCCCTGCCGCGCCTTGCAGTTCGTGATGTGCATCCTGGCGCCGCCTTTGAGGCAGCCGCCAAATCTGCTTATGGATCCTGGGTTGGTCGAGGAGCCGACTGCAGATTGCCGGCATCGTTCAAACTATGCCGTTTGATTGCCATGCGCGCGGGCCTGGGGGGAAGGGCGGACGTGCTCCGTTCATTACTAAACCCTAAACCCTAAGCCCTATGCTGCCCCAGACTGCGCCCTGGGGCGGAACCCTAAACCCTGGGGCGGATGCCGCCCACCGTGTCCGGGCAGCTCCGCCGGCTGACGACCTTGACGCCGCATGCACCGAGCTGCACCAACCTTATGAAATCAACCTGCTCACGTGCCGTTGGCCGCAGAACAAGGAGCTGGACTTCTTCATCGTGCACGAGCCGGAGTGGCTGGACGAGAAATTCTCCTCGCTGGCGAAGCAGGTGCGGCGGCCATGCGCCGCCCTCGTCTCCACCGACCAGATGTGGATCACGTGAGTGCCCCCCCAGCCCACCCGTTCCTCACGACTCTGCGCGCTCTAATCTTGAGCGCGGTCACAGTGGGGCGGATGCTGACGCCTGTGGTGGCGCTTCATTCCACCGTGTGGGCGCCGGCACCGCCTCAGATGTTGGAAAATGTGCAGCACAGCCAATCTGGCCAAATCGTGTGCACGCCATCGCCGTGCACTAGGTGGCAACGCTGTCAAGGAGCAGTGTGCTCCAAGGTGCGGACGCTTGATTGCTTTGCTTCATGCGCTTCGGACCGTAATGCGGGAAGGGGCGGGGCCGTCGCAGCAGCCGGCATACGTCTTCATAGGCTGGGGACAGATGGTGCACAACGCCTGGCGATGGCTGTCTGGATGTCGAGACAACCCGCCATGTGGTATATGGATCATTCCAACGATGCAATTCCGCCCCTTTGCGGTGCTGGATCCTACACAGGCTAAATAGAGGTGCCGGACCATCCATGGATGGTCATGATAGATCCGCACATCACAAAGGCACAGTGTATGGTGTCATCACTATGAGGCTGACCGCCGCTGCACCCCGCATGTTCATCAGCTGCCGTGAACGGCGGTAGCATATGCTCTGGTTTTCCGCCGGTCAGCAACTTGCCAATCTGCGCACAAGTTCTGCGTCACCTTACTGTTTCTTCCAGCTGTTGTGTGCGGGTTCATGAAGCTGCGGCTGGACCGGGTGACTAAACCTTAAACCCTAAACTGGAGCTCACGGGAATGGACCGGCAGACCGGCACAGCGCAAGGCGCATTAAGCAACGAATGAAGCTGACTGTCCCACCGCATGTCACATGCAGGTTCATGAAGCTGCGGCTGGACCGGGTGCTGAAGCTGGAGCTGACGGGGATGGACCGGCAGCAGGTGTTCAGGAGCGGCGGTCCGGTGCCCGAGTTCACGCCGCCCGAGAAGTGGACCGCGCCCTACTCACCCTACCGCAAGGGTGCGTGCCAATCCAGGCGTGCCACGCCAAATGCAGTAAAGTATCTGAAATGGTGCCCTGCCTGATTGAAGTCAGACTCGGTGCGCAACGCACGAGACGTGGACTGCGCGCTACCTACTGCAAGGGTGCGCTTCCGAGCAGCACAGTCAAGCCGCTCGTCATTGCACTCTTGTGATCCACTCCCTCTCAGCTGTCATGAAGTGAACTGCACCCTCCTCCTTCTACTGCTCAGGATACGCTTTTGAACTCTGGACAACCTGCTTGGAAAGCTTTCCATGAATTCGGTATCGGCCGCTGCCCGCTCTTTTGGCACTTTGGTGCATGTTGGCCTGACGCTGCCGTCGCTGGACTTGGCGTGAACTGCTGTCCGACGAGTTTTCTGTTGCACGAACAGTGCCGGGCAAGGCCTCACTGTCCGCAAGTACCTGGCTGCCCAGCAGCAGGTTTGCAACCGTCACCTGCTGCCGGTGAGGCGGGCTCGCCCAGAATGTGCACGAACATCATGAAAATCACACCGACGCAAGAGGCATGAACAACCTGTTTTCCTGTCCTCAGGCTGGTGGGAAGCCTTCATGCCCGACAAGCTAGGCATGACGCAGTGAGCGCAACGGCAAGGTCGGCTGAAGCGGCGATTACCTATTTCGGCAGACACGCCTAAGCACTCAGCACGGCAGCCTGCCCCGGGTGCGCTTGCGCGCGAGAGGCAGCTGGCGGCGCAATGCCGGCGGCGAAGCAGCCGGCGGCGCAGTGCCGGCGGGTTCTGCCGCCTGTCAACGGCATTGTAACGGCATTTGCTGGTGCTGTTCGGCGGATTGTTGCAGAGGCAAGTGCGGCGACCGAGTGAGTCGCATCCGTTTTGTTTCAGAGAAAAAAAACACGATCGACGGTGTAGTTTAGGCGTTTGTGAAAGTGTCCCCGGAGTTGTGCGGATCTTGGCCCTGGGATGTCCCGTGATGGATGATCAGATGGTGCGTCAGCAATTTACTCGCGCCCTAAACGAGCCCTGCTGCAAGAGGTGTTCACGCTGTGTGGTTTCCGAAATTTGTCGCCGTCAGTCCACTGCGGTCGTTGGGAGTTCCACGCTGCGCACGCGTTGGAACAGCCAGAGGCTGCCCTGCTGCCTGGTGTGCGAAGCAACTCAGCGTGTCCTTAGCGTCGGCTGTGTGGAATTGCTAGGGTGAGCTGTGACAGGTTCGTTCTGATCTCAACAAGCCTACCGTCTCGCATGCGCGAGCTTGTGGCTTGGCGCGGATGCATGGTCCAGTACCCGCTGGGAGGGCCGACATGCCAGACAGATGATGGCGCGAGCGTTGGGCATGCCGTCTCGCATGCACCAATGGCATCTGTACTGCATCACTCGCTTCCAGTCAGGCCGACGATGCTGAAGCTGCAGCGTCCATGCACCAATTCGATGTGTACCGCAGGGTCATGACCCTGCGGCTTTTCGTCCACAGCCGGTCGGCTGATCAGCCTGTCGGCTATGGACAAAAAGCCGGCTGTCCGACACCTGAGGGCGTGCCTCAGGCGGCTGCAGAATGAAACGCCAGGCCTCCGGGGCTTCAATACCGTACCCGCCGGCCCAGGAGCCCGCGGGCCCAGGAGCCCGGCCGGAAACCACGTTTCAACCGCGTCACAGCGTTCGTTCTCGCGGACTCGCACCAGGTGCGACGCTCTCCTGTATCGGCCAAGCGCGAAGTAAATCCCATACTCACTCGGCGTCTGCGATACTTGAGACTGTCTGCTGGCATATGCAGCTGTTGAGCGCCGGATCAACGATGACCTGTGTGCAACTGGCATCGCCATCCTGACCAGCTGTGCACCTTGTACGTCGGTAGTATCTGCCTGCGCGTCTGATCCTGACCGGTGAATAGCATAGTGGCCTTGTACTGTGTGTGAAAATCTGCATGCCTGACATCGACGCCCCTCATGGAGATGGCGCAGCGCCGCAGCAACGGTACCACAGCGGTCATGACCATCTTGCAGCAGAGGGTATCAATGCACGATCATTGCACAGTCTGGTCACCGCCACGCAAGCTGCAGCAGCCGTTTTGGCGCCCAGATGCTGGTGTCTGTGCGTCTGAAAGCACCTGCGCCTGCATTGACGCACGCTGCCCTGTAGAGCCGCGTCATGGCGGCGCAGCCATACACGGATGACCTCAGTCAGCTGAATCTCAGTACCATATTCGTTCTGAATCATGTGGATCATGTGATCGCACCGCATATCACGAGTCGAGTGTCGGGGGCTAGTCCCCATGCCGCATCGGCGCCGTGTTGCAAAACGCACACGCTACTCAATGCTGCCCCGCGCCCCGGCACCACAGCGCAGCGTCGCATAACAACATGCGGGACATTCATCACTGCCGCTTCGTCATTGATACTCAAACGCGGAATTTTGCACAACGCAACTCTGTGTGGTGCACAGCCGCATCCGCAACGTGCTGCGGGCGCTCATCGTGATGGGCGTATTTAGCGCCACCATCTCCTTCATCGCGGTGAAGTACGTGACGGACGAATCGCTGCGCAACAGCACGGAGACCGTGCGGGAGGACAACTATTAGGACTTCAGCCTCTCGGCTGAGGAATTGGGATCAGCCAGGTGACTGGCTGATCCTAAAGTGCTCCAGGGTGCCTGAGGTTTTACGGAGTCTACGGTGTCATCTCGCAAACCCTATCATCCTCGTCAGCACCTGCAGTCATGTCTGCAAAGCTTCAACGCTTGCGCTCAGAATTCCGCTTCGCACCTACTCTGCAGCTCACTACATTCTCCAAACACACAGGTGAGCCCTCGGTTTCAAGCGCTACCTGGCACTCGATCTCTGTGTATTGGGCCGGACAACCTGTCTTGCAGGATTCACACCTCAGAGGCGGCGGTCGGTGCACGGCATTCAGCGCTCTCCTTAATGCCTCAATGTTTTGCAAAATTCGATCTCGGTAGCCATGCCACGGCTCCACTGAGCGGCGGACTGCCCAGGTGGCTGGGCGACTCCTGTGTTTCTGGGCGTCGTTTCGCAAGCACGCTGTGCTTCACGCAGCCTGCCAAATCAGCCCTTCTCGCTTCCGGCAGCCCTCCTGGCTTTTATGGGTGCTGCATTGATGTTGTGCTTGCCGCCCGAGCGAGTGTACTTGCAGTTCGTTACCTTCGAACTGCCACAAATCAGCATATCGACAGCGTTGCCTGGCGGATCGTGTGCCGGTGTTGAGCGATACAGTGCAGCCTTCGGCATATGTTCTAGCTCATTTAGCCGTTACAGGACACCGGCAGGCCTCTGTCCATGGACTCATGTAGCTCGACATTTTCGTGCTCGAACTGCTGACGAGGACTGCTGCCCGACAGCCTGACAGCACCCATCGCTCCCAGCCACGGCCTTCGCTTTACGACTGAGGCGACGGCAGTCCATAGGTTCTGCAAGTATCCTGCTCTGATCAGTCGGGCGACAACTTTGCTCACCGCAGTCGACCGTGTGCACACTCCGCCGCCGCTGCTTTTCAGGCGTCTTCACACCTTTACTTATCATGTGCTCCTTACCTGCATCGCAGGCTTACGCGAGCTCACCTACTTTCGTCAACCAACACCTTCTGCAGCAACGATGGCTCCCACCACCGTCTCTAACGGCGTCGAGGCGCCCCGTTTCGAGGGCATCACCCGCCCCTACTCCCCGGAGGATGTCAAGCGGTTGCAGGGCTCCCTGAAGATCGAGAACACCCTCGCCCTGGAAGGCTCCAAGAAGCTCTGGGTTCGTAGCCGCCCTTGTTTATCTGCGCGCTGCTGCTTCTGTGTGAACGCATGCTACTGCATCGATTCTGAGGGTATGCGCAAAAGGCATCACATTGTGATGTCACCAATACCTTCTGCGTGTCAAGTGCCTGCATGTTTCAGACCATCGATGGAAGATCTAATTGACCGACATAGGTTGCCTGACCCTCCTTCTTGATGAACGCGCAGGCGCTGATGCACTCCGAGCCGTATGTGCACGCCCTGGGCGCCCTCACGGGCAACATGGCCATGCAGCAGGCACACAACTTTCCGACTGCTGCATCTCACTGTATCTGAGTGTCACAGTAAAGTCGATCGCAGCGTGCTCACAATCCCTATGCTGTGCACGCCCTTGCGAACCTGTGCTGTGTTGAATAGTGCAACTCTTCACTGCTGATATCCTGCTGATGCCCGTATGTTTCTCTGCTGTGTAGGTGCGCGGCGGCCTCAAGGCCATCTACTGCTCCGGGTGGCAGGTGGCGGGCGACGCCAACACCGCCGGCGACGTGTACCCTGACCAGTCGCTGTACCCTGCCAACGCCGTGCCCGAGCTCGTCCGCAAGCTCAACAAGGTGCATGTAGTCGTCGTGCACACCTGCGGGGCTGTCCTGAGCCGGTGCATGCATGCTGCGTATGCACTCATACATGCTGCCTTACGCGAGGACAGCTGCTTGACCTCCAGGGCAAGGACCTGTACCCTATTGTTTGCTGACGTCCACTGCTCCTTCCACAACACAGGCGCTGCGCCGCGCTGACCAGATCGAGGTCGCTGAGGGCCGCGTCACCAAGGACTGGTGCGGCAGATTGCTGCACTCCACATCCACTCTCGTATGTGCAAATGCACCTGCAGACTCTCACTTGTGTAACCACCAAACAGCCAAGATCAAACAGGCTGTTTTGACGGTGCTGCATGCTTGAATGCATAGGTACGCGCCGATCGTGGCTGATGCTGAGGCCGGCTTCGGGGGCCCTCTGAACGCGTATGAGATGATGAAGGTGCGAAGCGCCTTTGTCTTGCGCATGCACCGCACCCAACGGCATCTTGCTCCGCTGTTTGTAACGCCATCGTCAGGGTGCGGCAGCGCAACACCGCTTCTGCTGCAGACTTTGCCCGTCGTCGCCATCTTGAATGTCACATGCTCTCACGGCCCCTGTCTGTATACAGAGAACCGAACCTACTTCAGGCACTGATCCTGCTTTGCACCATGCTCAGGCCATGATCGAGGCGGGCGCGGCCGGCGTGCACTTCGAGGACCAGCTGTCCTCCGAGAAGAAGTGCGGCCACCTCGGCGGTGCGTCTTTTGCTCTGTTGCCATGCACAGCACCATTCCACACAGCGTGTGGCTGCGCCTGCTGTGCCATGCTTGCCTGGCTTCGTTCCATGCAGCAATCGCACTTTGCAGCAGCAGGATGCCATCTGCATTCCAGCTGAAAGTGCTGCTCTGTCGTCTTCAGAGCACGATTCCGAATCCCTGCTGCTGCCTTCTGCCGCAGGCAAGGTGCTGATCCCGACCAGCCACTTCATCCGCACGCTGGTGGCGGCGCGCCTGGCGGCAGACGTCGCGGACGTGCCGACCGTGCTCATTGCGCGCACGGACGCAGACTCCGCCTCGCTGCTGACATCGGACATCGACGAGGACGACAAGGCCTTTTGTACCGGCGAGCGCACGCCCGAGGGCTTCTTCAAGGTCAAGTGCGGCGTCGAGGTGCGCTCCTGGCCCTCCTTCAGCCATGCACTTCTTCGAGTCTCATGTATCTGAGAATATCAGTATGCCGGGGCTGCCGCTTTGCTTGCATGCGTCGTGTATGCTTCTTTGCATGCCTACGCATGTTGCCCTGTTGTATCGGGATCTTGAGATGGCTCAGCAAGTGTGGCTTTCTGCTGCCTGCAGTCGTGCATCGCGCGGGCGTGCGCGTACGCACCTTACTGCGACATGATCTGGATGGAGACGTCCAATCCCTCTCTGGAGCTGGTGTGTTTTCGTTTCCACTGCAGCAAGATTGCATCGTGTGACATGAGCAGGCAGAAGCGCTATCAAAATTTTCTGTGTTGTTCAGCATCCTGCTGATACCCTTGCATGTGTGGAGCTGGCGATCAAGTTTTGGCCTTTTCTATCCGTAGGCCAAGCAGTTTGCCGACGGCGTGCACGCCAAGTTCCCAGGCAAGCTGCTGTCCTACAACTGCTCGCCGTCCTTCAACTGGCGCAAGAATCTGAGCGAGGAGCAGATTGCCACCTTCCAGCAGGTGCGCCTTGGCTCCTTGACGATCCACACACTGTGCTGTTTTTGTTCTGACTTTGTCAAACCGTCTATCTAATCCTCACATCTTGGGCGCACCACACTGGGGAAACGTTCTTGAGCAGGCTGCTGCTCAGTCGACCCTATTCCTGCAGCACTGCCTTCCATCGCAGCAATTCAAATGCACGACCTGTCGTCACCCGTGACCACTGCGCACTGCAGGAGCTGGGCGAGATGGGCTACAAGTTCCAGTTCGTGACGCTGGCAGGCTTCCACGCGCTCAATCACTCGATGTTCGAGCTGTCGCGCGGCTACGCCGAGCGCGGCATGGCCGCCTACTCTGAGCTGCAGCAGCGCGAGTTTGCCTCGGAGAAGGCCGGCTACACTGCCACCAGGTGCGCCTCCACGCTGTCCCTCATGGTGATCGGTATGCTCATTGTGCTTGTTTTTCCCACTCACTGTTCCTATGAGACGTCAGTGATGTGGCCGACGGTGGTCAGATCTTGTTTCAGACGCTTCAAGTGTCAAGTCTGCCTCGTGCTGTGCTGATGCGGCTGTGTTTTGACGTGCAGGCACCAGCGCGAGGTCGGCACCGGCTACTTCGATGCCATCTCCACCACCGTCTCCAACACCTCATCCACCACCGCGCTGAAGGACTCCACCGAGACTGCGCAATTCCACTGAAGCGGCAGTCAGGAGCGCGCTTGGCGAACGTAAGATCGCAGCGCGGCTCCTTTCGTGAAGCTTGAGAAGCGCCGGCCCAGTGGCGCCAGGAGCCCTGCGACGCCTGGCAATGTGCAATGCAGTATGGTTTGTGCATAGCACCGCGAAAGGACCGCAAAAGTACATCCAGGACTAGGGGTCATTCAGCGGGCGCGTGACCGAGCACTAGCGCTCGTTACAGCAGCGGTTTTAATTCCGTCGCCGGTCAGGATGTAGGTGCAATACCCGTGCATTGTATTGCGCAGTCTCATGCGGAGCTGCGCAACGGTTTTGAGCGATGCGTATTGGCAATGGGCCACCACCCTTTGCAGGCAGCAATTTTGATTAGGACCCCCGCAGTGTTTCCCTCAGTTCAGAATCGTCAGCACGGTTCTGGTCCTGGCTTAGGTCTGTGTGCGTGTTTAGGTACTGCGCTGCGGTCGCGACTGCCGCCAGCTGCTGGCGCACGTCGGTATTTGTTGGTCGTCCCTTGGCAATGCTCGCTCGCGCTGTATTCGGTGTAAATGCGAATTTTCCTCGTGGGTTTTCTCCACTACGCTCGGTATGAGCCCCGCCCCAGACCACTCGGTAATCACACACTGCAGGCAGCTGGCTCGTTCCTGCATCGTGCCAGTCAGCCTTCCTTCAATGATGGATATTCCTTCGTTTTCAACGTTCAGGGCGGCTGTACAGTTAGTCGCTGGCGCAACAGCAATGCTGTGCCGCTGCGCAATTCGCTAAGCACTACCACCACTATTGCGCAACCGGCAAGCACCACCGCCGCCGTGAAATATGTGCATAGCTTTTCCTGCGCGCGAGACTGTCTCGCTGCTGAATGGGATTTCCACTGGTTGGGGGAAGAGAGATACTGTTTTGCCGCCGTTTCAAGTTCAGAGCGGACTGTCAGACCCGTCGATGAATGAATTCCCGGCTTTCTCCGACATCCGCGTCAGCACCACCGGCAATTCACATTTGCAACAGTCACTCCACGGCGCAGCGAAACGTCAGTGCTCTCTCAAACGTTGCATATAGTCCTATCGAAGGCTTGTCAATAACTCTGCCACTCAAGGTGCGCGATGCTAAATTTGACTCGTTCCGGTTCGGCGGCTTCTGTGGGGTGCAAAGCCGCAAACCTGCTGGCATTCCACTGATTTGAGGTACATGGATCATCTTGACAATGCACTGAACTTTTATGGACGGCAGCGCGTCTGTCCTGTCTGAAATGACTGCTAGGCGACATCCAACCGTCGCCTTGCAGTGAGTCAGCAGTCGGCCGCACTGCTGTGCTCGAGGAACCTCGTCACGAAGGAGTCCTCGTGCTACACGAATTCATGCTGCAAGCGGCACATATATGTTCCTGGGGACCCGCATGGTCTTCAGACATGTGCGCTGTGAGCGAAGTACCGGCCACGCAGATGCGGGAGGCGGTGCGATGGCAGGAAAAGGCGGTGCACCTCAGGACGTGAGGACGCTTCACAACAATAACTCTTCATCAGATATGCAGCCCTTGACCCCAAGATTCCGCTGCATGCGGTCGCAGGCACACCGACGGCAGGAGACTCCCCCGCTTGGAGCATCTACCGCCTCAAGCGACTCCAGACACCGCAGCCGCAATGTCGAACGTGCCAGGCGTCGCCGTTGTCGGCACGCCGCATCCTGCCATGCGCACCATCTTGACGCCCGACGCCCTGGACTTTGTCGCCATGCTGGCGCGGTGCGGGCTGCATGCATGTGCTCGAACATGTCTGGTCGCGACTCGAGAAGCATGAGGACGATGTCAAGCTGCCGCGCCGGTCTTCATTCACCGACCGAGCAGTTGCATGCATGCAGTCAGACGCCTGCTGCTCTGCTGGTCCCAGGCGCCGCTGATGCCGCTCCGTTTCATGGCCGCACTGGACGCGCGGTGTCGACTGCCAGTCTTGACGCACGTGCGCCTCCGACCTGCAGGAAGCACACGGACACGGCGCACGAGCTGCTGGCGCGACGGCGCACGGTGCAGGCGCGCTTCGACGCCGGCCAGAAGCCCCACTTCCTGCCGCACACCCGCGAGGTGCACGTCCTGCTGGTCTCGAATTGACGCAGCCACAGTCTCACCCGTGCGACTGGACAGCAACCTGAGTGCTTCCTCTTGCATGCTGTTAGCCACTGAAGAAGGCGCGCAACTGCAACCTGTTGCAGTTCTTACATCGAAAATCGCAGTAGAGCACGCGTGCCTGGAAGCACCGCGGAGCAGCGCCCGGGCTGATGCATAAATTGCCGTGTATCGCACACAACTCGCTGCAACACGCCAGGTTTGAGAGGGAGACTAGATCATGGCGCGGCTGCCGCGCGGCCTGTTGGCCGGCGCATGGAGAACACCAGGCCCGTGTCAGGGATCGCTAACGTCGGACCGCGTCGCGTCTCACACTCTGCTGCCGTGCTTGCAGGTGCGGGAGGGCGACTGGAAGGTGGCGCCGCTGCCGCGGGATCTGTTGGACCGTCGCGTCGAGATCACGGGACCGACAGACGCCAAAATGGTCATCAACGCCCTCAACTCGGGCGCCAGCGTGTACATGGCAGACTTTGAGGACTCCAACTGCCCCACCTGGGCCAACACGCTGGAGGTGGGCATGTGATCGGGTTCAGGGTTTAGGGTTTTGCAGCAGCCCTCGCAGCAGCTCTGCTCCGCTCTGCTGCTGCTGGAGGTGCAGCTGCCGGGCACATCGTTGAGTGAATATGGGCCTGCGCATGGTTTCGAGCGATAGCTGTGGCTGCTTCCCTTGGCCAGCCAGCCTGGAGTGAAGCGTGTACCATGCTGCTGGACGCTCGCCAAAATCACGGTACCTGGTTGAACCAAGCTGGCACGGCCAGCATCTCTGACCCGCACTACACTAGACAGCCGTGTTCAAGCATTGCTGGAGACGGTGCTTGGGGCGTAAGCTGCCTGTGAGTCGCACCGCCTGCTGCAGAAGCAGGCTTTGCGGCGACTTGAAAAGCCGCGCAGTCCCATGACTCACCAGATGATTCTTGCGCGACTGGTCACCTCACATGGTCTGCAGGCTCCTCAGCTGTTCACACCTGATTTCCCATTATATTATTTCCCATCAAATGCAGGGCCAGGTGAACATGCGGGGCGCGGCGCGCGGGTCGCTGACGTTCACGGACCCCAAGTCCGGCAAGAAGTACTCGCTCGGCGACAAGCTGGCCACCCTCAAGGCACGCGGAACTGTTGTGTAGCTCTAAACCCTAAACCCTAAACAAAACCCTAAACCCCAAACGCTCGCGAGGTCCTGCGTGTGCCTTCGATACTTTGTATTTGACATTCGGGATTCTCTGCGAGACCGAGCTGCTTCGGTGGCATCTGTGTGGGGAGGCAGTTTTCCGCCTGACGGTGTAGCGAAATAGTTTACAATAATGTTCACGGAATAAATTCGAATTGCAAATAGAACCCAATTAGAACATGAATTCTAACCTGATTTTCAATAATTTAACTTTATTTGAAACCCTTTCCTGGAAGCCTGAAGCCTGCGACACCTGTTTGGAGAAAAAGAAACACATGTCGAGCACCAGGCGGCACTGCAGCTCCACTGCTCTCAGATACAGCAGCCCGTGAGATGACTTGCGTGCCACAGGTGCGGCCGCGGGGGTGGCACCTGTTTGAGAAGCACGTGCTGGTGGATGGGCGGCCAGTGCCCGGCGGCATCTTCGACTTTGCGCTGTTCTTCTTCCACAATGCGCGCGCGCTGCTGGACAGGGGCTCCGGTGCGCCCCGTTCCTAATCCAGCACGCGATGGACGTTTCAACGCGCATGCTTCCTGATTGCCGCGCTGAGTTTGCACTGCATCTGGACGTCACGTCCAAAATGTTTCCGGCGTTCATATCTGCCCACGATATGATAGCAAGATGGGAATGCCAGGCGGGCCAGCCAGCCTTCATGCCTGGTCTCATGCTGTTCTTGTTCCGACTCTGATTGTATACATGCACATACAGGATAGTGACGGCGCGTCGACAACTGATCGCTGGTTTCTGCTAAACTGAGTGCTGCTGAGCTGCCAGCTGTCAACCATTCACATCGACAGCTGGCACTGGCTGTGTAGGCCCGTACTTCTACCTGCCCAAGATGCAGAGCCACCTGGAAGCTCGCCTGTGGAACTCCGTCTTCATCGACGCCCAGGCGCGCCTTTTTGGAGAGTAGCAAATGCACGACTCCGGACGACCTTGTGACCCTGTGCATGCTATGTGCGGCCCACATGGCGCCGGCCTTTGGCAGCTGCCACCTCGAACGACGAACGTGGACTAGGCGATGCAGACCACGGCAGGTGCGGCGGCAACGCGCATTTGGAGCGCTTCGCCTGGGACTTAGAAAACATTACGACATGGATGACAACAAGGCCTGTGTTTCGCCCTTGCCCTAAACCCTAAACCCTTGCCGCAGGACGCGCTGGGCATCCCGCAGGGCAGCGTCAAGGCGACGGTGCTGATCGAGACGCTGCCGGCGGCCTTCGAGATGGACGAGATCCTGTACGAGCTGCGGCAGCACAGCTCCGGGCTCAACTGCGGACGCTGGGACTACATCTTCAGCTTCATCAAGACCATGCGCGCGGACCCCTCCTACATCATGCCCGATCGGTGAGACGTGTTGCTGCACTGCAACGCATGTGTGGCGTGGGGTGCTCATCGGCTGACGGCCAACCTGCGGGCCAAGCCTTTCGCACAGTAACGTGGTGCGCATCACAGCAGGGTATGGGAGACGCAGTTTGTTGAACGTCATTCCAGGTTCATTGCCAGTGGCACAGCAGCTCGTACAGCAGGAGCCGTGCTGGCCTCTGCTTGGAGACTGGCGCTCACCTGTCATCAGCCTCGGCATACATCCAAACCTTGAGCCATACCATTTCCTGACCCACAGTGCTGCGTCTGCACATGTGCCCTCACACCAACGTTGCAGGTTACAATTAGCGACGCTGTCTTCTCGATCTTGCTATGTGCCACAGCGCAAAGGTGGGCGGATGCAGTCGTGCATGCGCGCCCATATAGGAGTTGGTCATCGTCTAAACCCTCATCCTGTGTTCTGCAGCGCGGAGGTGGGCATGACGCAGCCGTGCATGCGTGCCTACACGCAGCTGGTCATCAAGACGTGCCACAAGCGTGGCGTGCACGCCATGGGCGGCATGGCCGCCCAGATCCCCATCAAGAACGACCCGGCCGCGAACACGGTGCGCGGCGCATCACCTTGCTTGGGCTGTGCATTCCACGGGCAGGTTGTAGGCGGAGGCACGGCATCCTGCTGACGCGAGCGCCGCAGGCGTTTTGATGCTTGCAACATTGCGTGCCTCAGGGTGTGAGGTGATCCTTCGTCACCGCTCACATCACCGCCGAGTGGCCTGGTACACGACTCTTGACCTTTCAGGTCGCTGCAATGCAACCTTCCGCCTGGGCGCGCAGGCAGCGATGGACAAGCTGGGTCGGATGGCCACGGATCCTAGGTCATTTAGATTCGACTTGATCAAGCGTTTCTTCATTCTGATGCAGGCAGCGATGGAGAAGGTGCGGGCGGATAAGCTGCGGGAGGTGATGGACGGCCACGACGGCACCTGGATTGCGCACCCCGCCCTGCTGCCGATCGCCATGCAGGTGCGCATGCCTGCACCGCCGCTAGATGCAGTGCTACACGCCCTACACCGCGGCTTGATGCACATCCAGGGCCTGGAGTGCAGCTGGATGCGCACCCATGCGCAAGCTGCTGCGTGCTGAGATGTGGTCATGCGACAACTGCTGCGCCGCCACAACTTGTGGCGCTGCCAGGTGTCTGCTGATCACAGACCGGCGGCGATTTTGCTGACGCCAATACGCCAGCTCGCAGGATGTGAATGTGCATATAACTGCCCTTGCCCGCAGGTGTTCAACCCTAAACCCTGCAACCCTAAACCCTTGCCTCGCAGGTGTTCAACGAGCACATGCCGGGGTCCAACCAGCTGGACAGGCTGCGGGAGGATGTGGTGGCCGACCCGGAGGCGCTGCTGGCGGTGCCCCAGGTGCGCGCATCATCATCACGAGCAGGCCCGCGGGCATTTGAAAGTGTCTGAAGTGCTCGGCTGTCGAATGGTGCACGCATGAGGCCGACATGATGTCAGCTGCTGATGACGAGGATCACATCAAGCCATGGACACCCCGACCTTGGTTCGGCACCCCCGCATGTGTCTGCGATAAACCGGAGAAAACGGAGGCAGGGCCTCGCACTGCGTTCCACCCAACCGCACGTCGGTCTTCCTCTGTTAAATCCCCCGAGGTCCCAGAGGCATTATGCCCCTGGCGCAGGGCCCGCACACGGAGGCGAAGCTGCGCACCAACATTAGCTTGGGGCATTAGGTAGTTGTCCATGCCGAATAGTCGTCCTTGTCATAAACTCCTGCCCTGAAATCGAGCTGATATCGTTCAAATCGAGCTGTTGCCACGCAGGGCCCGCACACGGAGGCGGGGCTGCGCGCCGACCTCAGCTTGGGGGCTGACGTACTTGGATATTAGGTGATTGTTCATGCCGAATAGTTGCCCTCGTCGTCAACTCTCTCCTCCAAATCGAGCTGTTGCCACGCAGGGCCCGCGCACGGAGGCGGGGCTGCGCACCAACATCAGCGTGGGGCTGACGTACCTGGAGGCGTGGCTGGGCGGCAACGGCTGCATCCCCATCCACAACATGATGGAGGATGCCGCCACCGCCGAGATCGCACGCACCCAGGTGTGCTTGTGAAACATGGGTCATTCTGTTCAGGTCATTTTGTTTCGTCCGAGATTGGTCAGCACACCAGAGCACGGTACAGCACAGTCGAAGAGAAGCGCCGCTGGAGGATAGCGCATTGTAATGTGCGAATGGGAACTGCGTGTGGCCTGCGTGTCTACTACGTGTCTACCAGCCCTGTGCATTGCAGGCTGTGGGGGCTGCGCTGGTTTGGCAGTCTCCAGTTCAATCATTCCTCCCGCATCAAAATCGTCTTCTCGCGACCTTTCAGCAAGCATCCCCAGGCCGCGGACGCTGGCGAGCCACTCGCGGTTCACAAGTCAAGGGGGACAGAACCGATGTCATCTAAGCTGGGCAGCAAAGCACTTACTACAGTGCTGACGCGCACTGCCGACGCGTCATCTGAGGAATCGCAGAATCATGCAGTATGTCATGTCGCTTTGTTACAGGCGTGGCAGTGTATGAAACGGGACGTTACGGTGCAGCCCAGCAACAAGAAGCCTGCAGCACAGCTGGGACTTTTGTGTAAAGCAAGCGGCGAGGTACCAGGGTCTTTCACCTCTGACACTGCAGGTGTGGAAGCAGCGGATCAAGCACGGCGCGATGCTGCAGCCGGGCAGCATCGCGCTGGCGAGGAAGCTGAGACATCGATGGTGAAACGCTGTAAGCGTCATCACAAACCCTTTTCGTGGTGGCACCGAAGGTTGCGGTGGCAGTGGATTAAGCACGGCGCAATGCTGCAGCCCAGCTGCAGTAAGCTTCCCTTGAGGCTGAGACGCGCCACCGAAAGTGAAATCGCATAGTGATCAAGTTTCATAACCTTTGACCTCGCAGGTGTGGCAGTGGATCAGGCACGGCGCGACCCTGCAGCCGGGAAACACGAAGCTCACCACAGAGCGCTTCCAGTCGGTGCTGCAGGAGGAGCTTGCCGGCCTGCGCCGCGAGGTGGGCAGTCGTCATAATTCAGTCTTCAACAACGTGTCTTGCACGCAAACCTGCGGCAATGATCCCTCTTCACGGAGCCTGTGGCAGGGGTCACTCTGATTATGCTAGAGGCCGCCTGGCTGCCTGTCATCTCGTTCTCGACAACATGATAATCCAAGCATTGCGCTGCTCATCCGAATCCGTGATCCACCCACCGTGCCGCTCCCCGCAGGTGGGCGCGCAGCGCTTTGACGGCGGCAACTGGCGCGCGGCGGCGGACCTGTTTGCGCAGATGGCGACGTCGCCGCAGTGCCCCGACTTCCTGACGCTGCCCGCCTACGACGCCATCTGCCGCAAGGACACCGTCACGTCCCGCATGTAGACGCGCATGTAGACGCGCATGTAGACGCGCATGCAGGTGGTGCCGGCACCGCGGTCGGCACCGGTCGGCGGCCCGGCGCCGCAGGGAAGAGGCTCGAGGCGTGTCAGAAGCCCGACGCATTGCGGCACAAATGCAGCGGGGCTGAATCGCGCGACGCCAGAGCCCCTGACAGAAGGGTTCAAGCGCGTCAACGCCGCTGTCAGGCGTCTTGTGGCTTGCCCGCAGCACCTGATTCTGCACGTTCAGCAGCCAGCCGCTAGGAGGCTGCATGCTGCAGTGGGTGACATATGTGGCTTGACGATCCAGTATTGGCCGTGCAGCGTCTGGTGGCATTCTAGGAGGGAGAATGCCACCGGTATTAAACCTTAGGAATTCGCGACAGTGGCGTTCAGGATCAGTATTATGCTAGGTCAGCAGTTTTGAACAGCGATTTTAGGGTGAATCCGGCTTCTGTGCTGTGCGGCAAAGGTATCTTGATCTGGAAGGGTGGCCAGGACACTCTCGCGTCGTGTAAGCTTTCCAATTCACAATTTCGTTTCGTCGCACTTTGTTTGCGTCAATATACCCTTCTCTGATTCTTCCCTCTCTTTGGATTATATTAGGTTGGATAGGCGTTTCAATATGATGCCAAAATTGACCCCGTGCTGTTCACAGATCGAGACTCCCAGCAGCGTCCAGCTCAGCGCCCAAGCCAGCGCCGCTTCACCCAGCATCAGCAGGCACAGCCGCAGCAGTGTGCGCCACAGCCACCCGCTCGTTGAAGTGCGAGGCCGACACTTCGGCGTACGTCTCACGACCGACCGACCGACCGACCGACCGACCGACCGACCGACCGACCGACCGACCGACCGACCGACCGAATCTCGCACACACAGATTGTCTCTGCTGAATACAAACTTGTCTACGCCACACCTCACCTGGGAGCCGTCGTGCAGCAGCCACGCCAGCGCCGACGCCCCTACCAGCTGCATGCATAGCCGGCGTGAGTGTGCAACCTCCACTCGCTCGTCGACTTGCGAAGCCGCCACCTCGGCGCACGCCGCCCGCAGGCGGCTTTCGAGCTCACGCTCTTCGCTGACCCCTGAGTGCAGTGCGCCGCAGCCAATTATAACAAGCTTGTAGAGGAGTGCAATTTTCATAGCTCTTGGCTGCTCCGTGATGGATGGTTGGTACATCTTCAGGTTTTCAAATTCAAATCGTGGGCCTTGATGGTGCCTGCCAGATGCGACTGGCCCGTGCCCGCGTTCCGCCATCAGGAAGCCTGCCACTCTGGCAACCATTTTGCACTGTTGACTAATCAGCCGCACAGTTGACTGAGCAGCCGCAGGCCCAGCAGTAGACTTTCCTACACGCGCCTGATGTACAAGGAAGGTGACGCTGGCAGCGCTTTCGGATGCTGCAAAAAGCTGCCGCTGCAGCGCTGGCCACGCCGCCGGCGCCACTGCCGTCTGCAGGCTCATCATTATCATTGCATCATCGCAGGTGGAGCCACAGTGCCGCGGCGGCACGGCATACTATGATAGAGCGGCGCTTGCAGCTCGCAAGGCCCCGGGGGCTGGCATGGCAGCGGCAGCGTGTGTGCCGATGGCGCTGCCGTCGTCACATTCGGCCTCTTCGTCGTCAGACACGTCCTGATCAGCAGCCTGAGGTGCTGCAAGTCTGGGCTGCAGCATCGTTCTTTATGGGATTTGGCTCGTTGAAGACCTTCAGCCCTGCACGCTGAAGACACATACGGTGTCAGTGACCCGCCGCAAGGCGTTCGATTCCTCGATTCACATATACCACGGTGTGCCACGACATCAATGAAGCAGCACGTCGTTTCCATCTCCATTCTGAAAGCCTCGTGCGATTGCACCCTGCCTGATGTGCACACATGTGTCAGGACTGTTTGTTTTTCTTGAGAAGCCTAGCTCACCGCACGCCAGCCGGTTTCACTTTGCATCGCGTCGACGCGTGAGAAGAGAAGGCGGACACCGTCTGCAGTCGTCTGCCACATACCGCGACTCCAAGACAGTTTGGCAATGAGCTGCTGTGTGACCGGTGGTCTGGGCTGCCGACATCTCCCGAGACTCTGCCATAATTGAGTCAGAGAATGAGTTATATCATAACAATATATGTTTATTATATATATAAAATATAAAAAAAAAAAAAAATTTATTGAAAGATTTCCTGAGTCCTGTCAATGTATGTTTGCGGTTCTCAGAAAGTGAATTATATACTTTGTACAGTCACAGATCCGATGAACAGAATCTCGGACAGTGCCATGTGCAGTGCTGTACCATACTACTTCTCCTTACTAAGGAGAAGTAGTACTCCCAACAGCTCCTTGTTGCTGACTTGCAGCCGCAGCCTGCAGGGTTTGACTTGCAGCTGCATTTAAGTTCACTGCCGTAGTGTGGCGGCACGCCACCAGCAAACATCGGTGCAGTGTGGCGCGCCGCCACACTACGTCAGCACGTCCGCGGTCATCCAGTAGCAGCGTCAACCCAAGCAAGCCAGGGTTCCATCGCGAGATGGCATGCGTCGGCGTCTGTCTGGGACATGATTTTGCCGGGTTTGAGATGACTTGAGATGGGGCCGGCACAATGATACCCAGATCAAGACTGATGCTGTATACCTCTGGGCGTGATGGCGCCTGATGGTCGCGGCCATCAGCCGCCCGGCATCATGCGGACGCTCAGCTGCCAGCCTGACACCACTGAGATGTCAGGCAGAGAAGAAGTGCACCACGATTACACATCGGATAACGCCACAAAAGGAGCCTGAAAACAGAAAGCCTAACGAAGCAGCCATGTACTCCGTCACTAGAACCGCAACAGTGCTGGGATGTGTTCACGACAAGAAAGAATTTGGCGCCACGTATCATGCATGCAGCTAAGAGGCATGCAATATGACGATGTGCCACGAACGCTTGAGACGACCTAAAACAGACAAATTTCGATCTGAGGCAACAAGGTGCGGGCGACAGATCAGGGCGCGAGTGAATTCTAAACGTCAAGCTAGGCAGCTGCTGTGCGCGGTCATGGCCCGCCAACTTCAAGCTGCTGTGGCGGCAGGCAATGATCTGACAGCTGCAAAAGATCCAGCTCCTCGCGCCTCTTCCAGGCGGCAGCATCACCAGAGCCTTGAGTGCTGCATCATTTGTGCGCACATATCTTCATCTCACGCGCCCTCGTGGAGCACAGTTGATCGCTATTGAAGATGGTTGTTGTCGTGATCGTTGCAGGCGCGTGGTGTTACGTCAGCCGCGGTGTGGAACTGTGGCCACCAGATTGCTGTCGGGGTCGAAGAAGATGTTGACCCTGTTGGGGTCGTGGTCGAAGGTAACGAAGCTACCCTGTGGGCAGCACAGACAGATGATCGATGCCCATGCCCGCGCAGAACCAGAATGCATATCGGCAAGTGTATGTGCACAAATGTCAGACCTGCCGCGTGCACGTTCAGCGACGGAGCGTGCATGGATCAGCTGCGGAGTGCAGGGCTGCCATCAGTGATGCAACCGTACGCCGCACGTGCATATACGAGAAGGCATCAGAGTCGTAGTAAGCACGGCTGCTGGCTTGGTAGGCAGGTTCAAAGACGCACCACAGGCAGCACTTGGGTGAAGAAGCCCTCAGCGGCGATGGTGTCGTTCGCCATGAGCTTCGATTTGCCTAAGGTTAGAAAACAGTAAGTACCATCATACAAAAAGAGACAGACCCAACAGGCATTCCAAGACCCATACGCCTCGAGAGGTACAGTCACCACCAGCAGGCGATCGAAAGTACAGCGCATGCATGACGAGTTGTGCATCGCGCGTGCGCTTGCACAGCTGAGGTAAAATTTCAGTATTCGACCTTGATAGATACTCGGCATCATTGAAGACGACTTGAGGACACACCGAGCAGCGATGGCCATGTCCAGGGGCGGTTGTCAGGCGGGGCCGGCGGCGAAGCTGGCGCCTCCACCTGGGTGCTGGCCATGATGACGACCGTCGACGTCTGTATCACAGATAGAAGACAAAAAGGATCGCCTTGGGGCATATCAATGAGACTGCTCGTAGGCATGGCGGCTGGGCCACCTTGTCGTGTCAGGGCATCGCATTTCCAGCACAGTTCAGGAGCCATGCTGCATGAGGAGTGCAGGTGTGCAAATCCTGGCCGATTTGATCTTATCAGAAACGACATATGTTCTGGAAAGCAACGACCGAAGCTTCGGAGTGCTTTTAAGCCGGTCGGTGATATGTGCTCGACGAGTCACACACAGGAACACAACTGAAGCGTCGTGCTGAGGCCTGAAGCAGCCATACCAGCAAGAAGAACAAGATTTAAAAGCATGTGATCATGAGCGTGGCCAGCAAAGCGCAGCAACGATACTGCAACCGCCGACGCTGCTGGACGCTGTCCTTTGGTCGGCGGTTTTCCGTTGCCAAGGCGCGTCAGGGCGGCGCATTGCGACAAAAACTGCAACCAAAGCCATCAGTTACTTCCTCGATCAAAGAGAACTCACGCTAGCGGCTTGCGGGTGAAAATCGCTTGACGACGGGGTGATTCGTGCCGCACAGCAGCTCACGAGCAGCAGCGCGGCGGCTGCGACGGCCAGGCCGCGCCTTCCAGCCATTCTGTATGCTTGCGATGCGGCTATTGCACCTGTTTGCAACGGACTCGGGGCAAGCTGGAGCGGGCTGTGACAGGCTGCACTCTGAATTTGTGCGGGGTTGATTCTGTCGGGAAGCTTTCGGCGAATCTGGTACTGCGGGCTGTGTCGAGAACTTAGAGTCGTGTACTGCAGCCAATCCTAAGCCCTGCTTCGCAGCCGGACATTAATGACATTCCCCCGCCCCCTTAAACTACTACGCTTGTCCCTTGATATCACCCCTGCCGCCTTGCAAAAGCAGGCGAGGCGCACTGCGGGCTCCCTCTTTCACCGGCTGGGCAATCGTGAGGGTGCCGGGGGGCCAGGTGGGTGCAGCTTCACCTGGTGCGTGCACTCGCTGCTGTGGCTTGGACATGGCCGCGAGCTGAGGCGAGGCATCTCTGGTCTGCAGGGCCACCATGACGAAGCACAACAATGTCATCCCCAACCAGCATTTCAAGAAGAAGTGGCAGTTCTACGTGAAGACCTGGTTCAACCAGCCCGCCCGCAAAGTCCGCCGCCGCAACGGTGAGGCCAGCTCGACAGTCGCTGCTTCTTCCTGCTATGCCTGGCCTTGTTGAGGTGCTGTGCTTGCAGTATCACCTTGCAGGTGGGCAGGGTATCTGCAGACATGCAGCGGGGCAGCGAACGCAGCAGCAGGCGCAGCGAGGGCGGTCAGTGGGAATGCCGAGTTGGGACATTCAGCAAAGTCGATCCTGCAGCCCAGCCGGCGACTCTGGCAGCTGCGAAGGGAGGAGCCAAACGCCGCGGAGCACAGCTGCCAGCAGTCGCTACTGCCCCAGCTCCTGAAGCACGCTGCCCTGCCAGCTGTGCATCAGATGTCCAGCGGGAACGGCTCGTGTGCGGGCGAGCAGCGGTGCCAGCGGCGCGGTCCTCAGCCCCACAGCTGCAGAGCAGCAGGGCCGTCAGATCGCAGACTTCAGCCCTGATGGATTGTGGATGGACTCACATCTACATCCTGCTGACATGCGCGTGCCTTTGTGCAGCGCGTGACGCGAAGGCAGCCGCCACCTTCCCGCGGCCCACGGCCGGCGCGCTGCGCCCTGTGGTCCATGGCCAGACGCTGCGGTATCAGGCCAAGCGGCGCGCGGGCCGCGGCTTCACGCACGAGGAGCTGAAGGTGCCTTTGCCCTACCTTGTCACTTCATACATGACATCGTGTGTGTGCAGATTGCCGATCGCGCACGCATCTGCGCAGCCACCTTGCAGCGGGGATCTCGGCATAAGCTCTGAGAGGCGTTCTGGAGCCACTGGAGCCCTGCAGCCAATGCAAACAGTGGTGCATGCTGTCACGGCTTGATCGGCGCCCAGCAGCATCGCATGCATGCTTTAGCACCTTGGGCATTCGCACAATGAGAATATCGGCGTCAGAATTCTTAAGTTCTTGTCCGCTGCTGACGGATGCAATGCTGATGGGCGCGATGTCGTGCGGCATGCACAGGAGGCGGGCATCCCCATCAAGCTTGCGTCCACCATCGGCATCGCGGTCGACCACCGCCGGACCAACCGCTCGCTGGAGGGCCTGCAGGTGAGCTACTGCACAGGACAGCAGCAACATGGACAGCAGCAACATGGACAACAGCAGCAGCAGCAGCCGTATGGCAGACAGGACGGAGCTTCAGCATGCGGAACGGGGTGGCAGCATGCGGAACGGGATGGCAGCATGCAGATGGCAGCCTTGGTGTTCCTGCTGGCCGCGTGAAGGACGAGATACGCCTAAAGCTGCTGGGATGGCCTCTGGCCTGCTGTCTTCGTGAACGAGCGAGGAGTGCATGCAAACGTGAAAAGCCCTCAGGAAAGCCGTCGGGACTCAGACCTCACAGCTGCGTTTCGACGCCGCCCCGTAGGAGAACGCCAATCGACTCAAGGCGTACAAGACCAACCTGCTGGTGTTCCCGCGCCGCTCCAAGAAGCCGAAGGCCGGCGACTCCTCGGCCGACGAGCTGAAGACGGTGAGCGTCAGCCCCCCAGTTCTGCCCTCACGACCATCAGGCAACCTGCTTGTCAGCGCGAAAGGGGGCGAATGGCTTGTGGGGAAGGGGCAGCGGTGGCGGTGTCTGCAGTGCGGGCTGCACAATGTCATCGCTGGGCCTGCTGCCACCAGCTGCATATCATGACACAACGCTGCCAACCTGGTTGCGCAGGTGTGCAGGCTCTTGCCATAGAGCTCCAAATCCTGCCATGAGGCCAAGCCTCTTGCAGCTTTCCACACACCTCTCGAGACCACATAGTGATGCGTGCCCTCTTCCTTCCGCACAGGTGTCGCAGCTGAAGGGCGCGCTGGTGCCGACGACCAAGGAGGCGCCGGCGGTGGAGACCATTGCCGTCACCGACGAGATGAAGGTGAGCAGGAAGCGGCATCGAGTCTCTCAACCCTGTACATCGGAGACACATTGCCGTCACTAATATGAAGGCTCTTTGCGCCGCTCGGAACCTGCAGCAGCCGCCGTCAGCCAATGCCGCCGGTGTCAGTCACTGCTGCTCAGAAAATGACCTCACAGCAGCACCCGATGCAGCCATCATTCCTGTGCTGGCAGCTGTGCGTACTGCCACCGCTGCCAGGCCCTCGGCGCCACTGGCCTGCCTCTGTCTTGCTGTCTGGCACTGCCCTGACGTCGTCGCTCGCTCCAAGATTGGACCGGTTTGATAATCCAAGCCCTGAGCACTATACACTGCTGCGGCGCAGGCGGAGCGGGCGTACTACAGGCTGCGGCTGGAGCGCACCAACGCGAAGCACCTGGGCAAGCGCACCAAGCGTGCCGCCGACGCCGAGGCTGCCGAGAAGGACAAGGCCAAGTAGAGCGGCCTGCTGCAGGGTCAAAACCCGCTGCTGCTGCCTTTGCCTCGTTTGATCGGTCCCCGTGTGGGTGGAAGCACTGGTCGGGATGCGCCGGAATTTCGATCAAATCCACTGAACAGTTGCACCCATGCACCCATAACCACTGCCCGCCGTTGGCCTTGTGGTCGATGACCGACGCGGCAACCCCCCGCTGCACTTCAAGTGCTCTGCCCAGAAAAGGCGCTGCACATTGCCCGGTTTCTCACATGCAACTGCATCTCCTGTGCTCAGCGCATCTTTGTGCACGCCTGCCAGCACGATTTCCCTCTTCGCACGAAGCGTCGAGGTGCTACGCAGTTCCTGAGCAGATCCACTGGGGCTGCTCAATGTCGTCACTTATGTTCTGAAAGCGTCTCCTCACACTCTCCGTCATTTGCAATTGTCACAATATCACCAACATCACCATAGCTTGAAAATCCGTCACGAGATGCTTTAGAGCTCGCTGCGACTTTCCAACGGCGGCAGCAGCCTGAAGCTTGTTCTGGACTTATTGTGTGCTGGCTGCCAAACTGGCAGCATCAAATGCGATGAGGGTCAAGCAAGGTATCACGAGCGAGGCTCTCTGCACGCCATCTGCCTGAGGCTATCTGACCACATCAAATTTCGAGCCTGCTGCTGCTGGGCACCACCGGCCGATTCTTCTTATACATCTGTTACTTCTGCACCGCGTCTGGGTGCTTCGGCATGCGCTTGCCAGCCTTTGCATCCCACACCGTCTCGCCCTTGCCGCTGGCGCCGGCGCTGTTGCCGGCAGCGGCGCCCGCCTGCGGCTTGGGCACCCGCTTGCCCGCTTTGGAGTCCCACACCATCTCCGACTGACCCATTCTCTTGACCTCGGCGCCCGCCGCCGGGACGGGCTGCGGCTTGGAAGCGGCCGCACCGCCGACTGCGGCGCCCGTAGCGCCGGAACTGCCAAAGAGAGCCTTGGACGAGCTGTCCTTGTGCGAGGCACCGCCCCTGGCTGCTTTGGCGCCAACGGCGGCCGACGGGTCGCTCTTCCGGCGAGGTGCCTTCTCGCCTGCGGAATGAGATTGCAAAGCATGTTTTGTACGAGCCACGGATACGACATGATGCTCCAAACTGTGCACCGAATGCGCTGGGGACTGGAGCGCTGGTCAGCTTGATGACACAGATTCGAGAGCGGACTTCGACACGGTTGGAGATCCTGCGTCACCTGATGAGCTTTCGCTCTTGGCGCCATTGCTCGCCAGCGCCGCCGTGACCTGCAATCGTAACAACAGACGATATCAGCAGGAGACAGCAGCGAAAAGTATGCGCCAGCTGCTACATGCACTTGGCACTGATATGTGCTGCAGCCTCGCCTCGAGTTGTCGACTTCCCACTCGGTTGTCAGTGTCAGTTGACACTCTGGCATGCCACAGACGGTGCAGCAGCAGCAGCTCGGTGTACCTCTGCCACGCGCTTGGAGTTGGCCTTCGACGCCTCGGCAGAGGTCTGCTTCAGCCCAGCGGCGGCGTCAGCGCGCCCCGCGGCCGTCGCCTCACCGTGCGGCTCCATGATGGTCTTTGCGTTCTGCGGCACACAAAGCTGCAACTCGGAGTTGCGACCAGAGGGAACTCACACTCGCGCAGAGCAGATGAGGCGATCACTCCACATCGGCAGTGCTCGATGGCATTTCACTGGGTCAGGCAGGGAGGGTGGCTGCTGCAGTGTGCTCTATGTTGGCTGTACTAGACAAACAGGGGCGACGATGCACAGCATATGGGCAGCGCAGCACGCAAAGCCGGTACCGAATTCGTGCAGCCCGCCAAGGAGCTGCCAAACGCAAGTTTGCAGGTGATGGGCGCATGCATGCACATGCGCCTCAAGTCTCTAGGGCTGGCGGAACTCGGACAAGCAGCAAGGAGTCGGACAAGCATGCAAACCCTAAACTATAAACCCTAAACTCTAAACCCTAAATAAGGCACCTCCAGGGCGGTGGAGCGGTCGAGGCCGCCCTCCGACTGCACCAGCGATGCCGCTCCCGACACCCGTTGCTTGGCGCGCACCTGCAGGGTTTTGAAACCCTAAACTCTGACAATCGTTCATATCTGACGATCAGGATGTGATGATTGCGTCGACTGCCGAAGTCGTTGCGCGGGCGGCACCCGTGCTGGCTTCACCAGCCGGGGGACGAGGCCTTGAGGCGCATGGATCGGCTCCAGGTGCCGCGTGCACGCTGTCAAGACGCATATGAGCTGACGGCGTCTGCAGCTCTGTTGAAAGCATGTTATTTCTCGGGTGTTGTTGCCCAGGTGCAGAGAGGAGTGCACTATCTGTGATTGTCCCATGGGTTTTGGGTTTTGGGTTTAGGGTACACCTTCTCAGTGTGTGCATCCTCGTCAACGACTGGCGTGCCATGCGCCGACGCCTGGTTCGCCGGCAAACTGCCTTCCTTTGCGCCCTTCTTGCCGGCGGCGCCTGTGGGAACGCGTCACAATGTTCCACATGTGTTTCTCGACTGTGTAAGGGTTGACGTGCAAGGAGTGGCGCGGCACATCTTGGAGGGGTTTCACCAGGGCGCGCAATCAACATGCAGGTGCAGCAGACAGTGGAAGTCAAGGCTAGCACTGTCCCGCGGCAGGGCGCTCCTGCAAGGGTGCCTGGCTACTTGAGGCTGAAGACCGATGGCAGTCACACCTGGCGTGGCGCTGCGGGAGGCAGGGTTTTCGTCGGCGACAGAGCCGTCGCCGCCGGCCGCGCTGCCCGCCTTGCCGCTCTTTGCGCCGCCGGCTCTGGGCGCCGCCGCATCTTCCTCCTCCTCCTCCTTCTCGTCTGCAACAGCAAGATAAGCACACTGCTGGTCATTTTAACATCACATGCCATCGTCTTGCTGTAACCGTTCGGCACTATTTGTGCGCTTGCCTGCTAGGCCATGAGGCACGCCGCTGCTGCAGCGGCTGCAGGTGCAGCCGCCGCGCGCCCTCGAGGGTTCGAGCAAGCCCAATGTAGCGCAGGTCCAGTTGCATGCACCGTTGCAGGCTTTGCACCCGCGAACCCGCACCACACGCGGACAGGCACCGCCAGCATGCCTCTCACCGGCGGTGGTAGCAGCTTTAGGGTTTAGGGCAGCCGTCCCCGTGCCCTTCGAGGAAGCCTGGTCCTTAGCGGCCGTGACGCCACCGGCCGCGCCGGCGCCGGCCCGCTTTTTGCCCGCGGTCGGCGACTCCTCGTTGCGGTCGTCCGGCTCGCCTGCCGCGGCCCCGCCGCCCGACGCCGCCTTGCCCGCCTTGCCGCCGGCGCCATTCCTGTTGACGGCCAGCCGATCCGCATTTGCGACCTCCGCATCCTCCATCTCGGCAACCGCCTGAGAGGCCGATGGGGCGGCCTTGGCCGCGGCGCCCGCCGCCTTGCCGCCGCCGCTGCCTGCGGCCACTGCCTTGTTGCTGCCGGCGGCTGCACCGGCGGAGGGCGTGCCATCGAGACCCAGCGCGGTGCCATCGGCGTCCCAGAACGGACCGTCGCGGTCCTGCAGCAGGAGACGAGATTAATCTCCAGCCAAAGCCAAGGGTTTATGTGTATGCCCAGGGAGGCAGTCGCGCTCGCCATGTAGTGTGATTAGGTATTTTGCCGGGAAGCACAGCTCAGAAAGCGGAAAACGACAAGCATCACTTTGCACGTTCTCACATCCCATTCCTGGCTTGTCAAAATCCGCACCTCGTTGACAAAGCCGGCGATGTAGTGCACCACCGCCTCGTACGTGAACAACGCCTTAACGCGCCGCACCTTGTGATAGCACACAAACCTCTAATCCGTTTTGTGATAGCACACAACCTCTAAACCGGTTTTGACATCACATTGAAGCGCATTTACAAGCCAGCGAGAGTACCACCGAGAGCTGGTCCTGATGCAGTGGAGTGAAACCATTTGGGAAAACAGTGTCCAAGTCACTCAAAGACGAGCTTGGCTCATGCAGCAAAGAGGAATGGCGCACCGCGTTGCGCATCTCCTTCTCATTCGCCTTCTCAAGCGCCGCGCCCAGGCGCGCCACCTTGGAGGAGTGCACCACGATCGCCACATCCTTCCAGTTGAACAGCTCCTGCCAGCGGTGCACAGAGGGTGCGTCAGCGCTGGATGGGGCTGCTGGTTCTTCTGTTTCGAACGTCGAAATACAAACTGGCAGCCCGTCGGCTTGGTCCTGCCTGCGTCACCTTCTTCTCCCAAACATACACAGGAATCGCCTCTCTAGCTCCTATTTGGCACTGCCGTACTCTTCTCTGGAAACCACTCACCGTGTAGGGCAGCATCTTCACAGACTCCCAGACGTACACGGGAATGGTCTCCAGCGCGATGGCCTCTGCCAGGCGGAAGGAGGCCTGCCCAAAGCCGACAGGGCAGATGCTGAAGTCGGAGCGCCCGAGGTGCTCCTTCCACGAGGATCCGCCCTTGTACCAGAACCAGTCCCTGCCATACAGCTCGTGCAGCTCCTGTGTCAACAGGGTGCAATTCCAGCGATGAGAATCTGGTTTCTCGTTGTTTGCCGACGCGGACCTGTGCCAGAACCAGCCCTTGCCGTACAGCACGTGCGCCTCCTGCCTCATGGAGGGGGTCGGGGAGTTTCCTGGGTCACCCATGATGGCGCAGCAGTCACGACAGACGCGCAGCTGGACCGGGCTTGCAGCTGTGAGCATGCAAGATGCATCGCTGGCAGCGGGCCCATCGGTGCCAGTGAAATGTCCGCACAACAGAGCGGCATGGCCGGCTTCAAGCGATTCTGACTTGGCGCCTGGCTTGGCCAAGACCGGCGACAGCCACAAACAGTGCGGGGCCGTATTCAGGAGCAGCAGGCTCATGGCTGAGGATGAGATCCGAAAGCCTCCCACCTTGCGCGTAGGGCTGGCGGTGGGCGAGCCGATAAAGGACACGCGGATGTCCTTCGCATCGGGCGGGTTCTGCTCCTCCACCGGCGCCTTGAGCAGGGGAATGATGACATTCTTGGCGCCCGGCGTCAAGCCGCCTGCACAGGGGTCACGTCACAATCGGGCTCAACGGAGAGCTGATGCTGTTGCCTGTTTGATTTTGGCATGACGCTCATTGGTGGGGCACCGCCTGTGCCTGTGCGCGCTGTCTGCTGCCTCGTCCGCAAGCGAAGCCCCAGATTCTGCCGTCCAGCCTGATGACACTGGTGCAGTGCCACCTCCGCCCATGCAGGGGTCTGCATCACAAGTAGGAGTGAAGCGGCGGGTTTAGGGTTTAGGGTTTAGGGTCTGCCAAGCGCGCCCGCCTGAGGAGAAGACCACGATGTCCAGCTCTGGCGGCAGCTCGATGGCCAGGCGCGGGAAGGCGAGGCCGCTCGGCGTGTGCACCACCGTCCAGTACTTCTTCCTGCATCCGACAAAACCACCGCAAATTTTCGCAAGACATGATTCCAGTTGCGACCAACAGTTTTTCAAGGTTTTCCGGCCGAAGTCTTCAGGTCCGGGCCTGCCCGGCGTGTGCACCACCGTCCAGTAAATTTGTGCCTGTCGTTGAATACCAGGACGGCGAGTCGGGGAGGAGCCGGATGGGATGCCAGTCAAGGGTGCGCCAACAAGAGGGCCACAACAAATGTGCATCAGGAGGCGACACCGCGTTGAGCCCGGCGCCACGCGTCATCTGTGGAATGCACATGCAGTGTGTTCGCAGACAAATTCTCTGTTCGCAGACCCTAAACCCTAGACTGCGGGCAGACCGCCGCACCGGGTGTCCAGTGTGCGGATGAACTTCTGCAGCGCTGCACGCCAGCCGTCGGGCCCGTCCCTGACAAGACCCACCCAGTAGACGGGCAGGTACACGCGGTCCGCGTCCTTGAATTGCTGCAGAAAGAACGTGGAAGGCTCACCCGCCCAACGCCTCATTCGTGCAGGCGGGCTGATGACCTGCTGTTGTCTGTGCCGCAGCCTACTGCTCCGGCTCTGCTCCGGCTCTGCTCCGGCTCTGCTCCGACTCTGCCGGTTATCCACCAGGAGGGGAAAATGCAGCAAAGCATGCAGCTGGGTGTCAGTGTGTGCAGTGGAGTTTCGCGGCCATGGTCAAGGTGAGGGATGTGAAGGCTGCGCCGCACCTCCGGGTTATGCTCATAGTGCACGAAGGTGGCCTCCTCGATATTGGGTCCCGTATACACCTGCTTCTTGACGCCCTCCGCCTCCGGCTTGACCGGCCTGAAGTGCTCCGTCTCCTCCACCAGCTGCGCACGAAGTGCACGGCACATGAGGTCGTGGTGCTTGCCGTCTCATGAGCTGGATTGGCGAGCGCGTGCGGCGTTGTTTGTGCCGCAGGCGAGCTGGCGCCCGCAAGTCTAGCCTGCAACGAAGTATGGATGCAGTGCAGCGTGCTCTTGCCATCACAAGCAAGGCTGTCACACTGACAGAGCGGATGACGCCGCCGCACATGTCACGGCCGTGGGTGGGAGCCCACCTGCTCTTGGAAGGCGGGGTCCACGACGCCAGATCTGCTGCGCTTCTTCGGCGGCGGCTCCTGCTCTTCCTCGTCCTCATCAAGCCCCAGCTGCCGCAGGCCCCTCGCGCCGGCACCGAGCCTACGCGACTGACTCCAGGCATCAGGCGCCGCGCCCGCCGCCGCCGCCGGCAGCACCAAGGCCAGGAGGAGTAGCAGCAGCGCCACGAGCTGGCGATGTGCGAACGCGCCTGCGCGGTGCTGCGCGGCCATCGCTGCGCATGCAGAGTGCGACCAACCGCCAAGTCGGGTGCGCGACGTTCGGAGACTGCCGACTCACGCCTGCGATCAACGGAAGCAATATGTGAAATATAGTGCATCTTAACGCGCTGATACAGATGCATGGAGCACCTTGCACGCAACTTTGGGCACGTGTACCCAGCCTCTGCTCGCCAGCATGATCATAGATGTGCTGCTCGTTCTGTCGAGACGCCGCGTGCAGCTCGCACCGTCGCACAGCTGTTGCACTACTGACCTAGAAACACATGATCATCAGCCCGCGGCAGGCTGCACGGCGCCCGGGCCGTCTTCCCCGGTGGCAGATGTCCTGCTGGTTACACACGACTCCGCGGCGTGCTGCCGGCCAAACGAGGCAAGGGCGTCTGTACGCTGCACATTACAAATACAAGAACGCTATCAAGCTTGCAGCCGTCTGTTCAACATATTGCGGTTGCGCTATTTGATCTCGTACATGGGTGAACAAGATTGCGCCTGAGACGGGAGCAGGCACGCTTGTAAACCCTACAACCTGCGCAAATTCGCCTGCGCCAGCTGGACACACATTTGAATGTGCTGTCTATTCCTTCGAAGAGCATTTCAGAGAGGCGTGTCGAGGAGCTTGTCACAGCGCATGGTGCTGGCGCTGCCGCGCAAGTCGAGTCGCTCAACTCTCGGGCGCATTCCGAAGTCGCTCCGTAGTATTAACAACTGAGTAACTTGGAGAGCAACCAGCGTCTACGGACTGCAAGTTGGGTCGCAAATACGTCATTCAATGCAGCGACCGTCCACTGTGCTCACGTTGCGGCCTGACGAACGCTCGTCGCCGCTGGTGAAGGTGCAGATCGCGGTGCCAGAGGTGAGACAAGTGGACAGGCCTCGCCGGGAGGAGGGGCTGTGCAGGTCTTTCCGGCAGCTTGAAATGACACAAAGTGGTCCAATGCGTACACTTGGGGACCCGAGCCTCCCTGTCACCTGCTGCAGTTTTGCTGGGATACAGAACAGGCGTGCTGCACAGCCTCTCGAGAGGCTCGAATGCATAGCGGCTCGTCCTGTCGCGCAACTGCAACGATCTTCTGGGGTGCCTATCACTGGCATTGCATATGGCGACTTTCGTTGCCCGATAGGAGCTGATATTCACAGCCGCAGCCCGGTGCTGCCTCCATGTTCACACCAGACAGCCATCACAATAAGGCGGCCACCATGAGATGCATGCCGGCTGCAGGCGAACCGCGCAAGCCTCCACGTGCATCTGCAGACAAAGCTGCGCTGCGAGCCCAGTACCGCAGCAGAAGACCGCACACGACGCTGCAACCACCCTGCCATTGACATCTGGTTCACCACATGCTGCAGGGCCCGACGGCGCCAAGGCAGCTGGTGGTGCTGAAGGAGTACGACACCCGCAACGGCCGCGAGCAGCTCGTGCGTTTCAATGGCCCAGATGGCCTGGTCTTCAAGCGCAAGGTGTAGACATTTCCTTTCACCTTGTGTGCCCAGTCGATTTCCAGTAGCGCTGCGCATGCTGTTGCGCCCATGCTCTGCCCTGCCTACGTGTCAGAATTCGGCGGCGCAGCCACCGCTCAGGGTGGCAAGGCTTGCGCACATCAGCAGGAGCGTGTGTTCCGACACCCGCGCCCCATGCTGCACTCTAAACCCTAAACCCGAAACCCTGCAGGTGCACCGCCCGCCGCCGCCGCCGCGCAACCGCCCGCTGCCAGAACCCCGCGCCGTCAAGGTGACCCTTGTGACCGCGCCATCTGCTCAAGGGGTGCAGCTGGCGCTGGCGGCCTCCGCCGCTATGCCGGCTGCTGAGGCTGCCGCCGCGGCGGCTGAGCCCACGCAGGCCGCCACGGCCGCAGCCCACGCGCAGGAGCAGCTGCCAGACGTGATGGCCTCCCCTGGCGCAGTGACGTCTGCCGGCTCGGAGGCTGCTGCACGGCAGGATGCGGCGGGAGGGGGGCAGGACGCCATCATGGCCGAGGCGGCGCCCGCAGCGCCGGCAGCACAGCCTGAGACGCCTGCTGCCGCAGCGGCAGCACCCGCGCAGCCAGCGCAACAGCCGCACCAGCCTGCTGCGGCATCGAAGACGGCAGCTGACAAGCCAATGCCACAACGTGCCCCCGCCCGGGGAGCTGCAGTCGGCACCACGGCAGTGGTGGCAGCGCAAGCAGACATGATGCTGCCAAGCACGGACATGTCGCACGAGGAGATCTGCGCCGTGCTGGACCAGGTGCTTGAGATTTGTAGCCTGTCACTGTCCCTGCTCAATTCCCCTGCTGCTTGTTTCGGCATCATACCCCTCCTGCTGCCTGCCTGTCATCCGCAGTTCTTGCGTCGCAAACACAGCACCATTCCGATCGCAACAGAATGACATTCTCATCAGCTGCACAACGTGCGCTGCATGCTTTCTGATAGGAACGTTCTTGAGCCCTGCAGCTGCCGGCGGACGCGTCGGCGGCGGAGTGGGAGGTCGCACTAGCAGTCTTGCTGGCGCGGCAAGAGGTGGCAGCCGAGCTCGGTGACCTACAGGCGCCCATCAGTGCCGCCCCGGCACCCGCGGACGCTGCCGCAGTCGAGTCCGAAGCCGTACCGCAGGCCGCTGAGGTGGCTGCTGCGGCAGCGCAGAAAGCCGCCGTCGCGGCAGCGCTGGCGGCGGCGGCGGGGGACTTTGTGGCGGCCGCTGCAGACCCGTTCGGCTTTGCAACGCCAGACGCGTCGACGCAGGCGGCGCTGGATGCTGCGCGGCGGGCGCGAGCTGCTGCCGACGGCGCGGGGAGCGCTGACAAGCCCGGCTTCCGCGGCATGTCGGCGGCGGAGCTGGCGGCGGCGCGAGCGGCGGTGCAGACGCGCCTGGACGCCCTGATCAAGGTGGGGCCTCCTTCGCTAGTCCTCTATCCTGCTGCATTTCAGATCCTGCAGGTCGCTGCAAACATCAGATGTCGTTCTTGTGTGCTTGGCAGACTTTCCGTTGCTGTGGCAGTGTCCAGAACTGCCAGCTGGTGCGCTAGACCGTGCTTGGAGCTGCCTCTTTCTGGCAGTACTGCACGTCAGTTGCGGGCAAGTCTGGCAGCTGGCAGTTGTGAGGCCTCACTGTCTCATGTTTCGTGGAATATCCGTTTTCGTGTCAGTGTTGCTTGCTGCGATTTGGGCCCCCAACTGACAGGGTTATCTATCGCAGGAGCGTGAGGAGTGGGACCGGCTGGCGGCGCGACGCGCGCAGCTGACGCCGCCGCGGCCCGGCGCCGTGGCTAGGGCGGCAGCCGACGCCGGCGCCGGTCACGCAGCGCCCGGCGGCAGCGCGGCGGCGATGGACGTCACGCCGGACGCCGCCTGCTCTGCGGAGGGCGGGCAGCCGCCAAGCAGCGGTGAAGCGGCGCTGCCTGCGCCGATCGCGGCCGCGAGGGGCGAAGCGCACGCGCAGCTCACCCTGCAGGTGCACCCTGCAAATGGCAGCTAGACGTTACTATGACTCAAGACTGGGGGAACTCATGTCCGACCGCAGCGGGAGCCGGCAGCCCTGCCGCGGCAGGCTTGCACGCGGTAGTTGTAGATTGCACCTGTGGGTTCGACAGTCCTATGTCTGTGGTGCCAGGCTGTACGATGCCAAGCTTCTGATTCACGGTGGGCAGACAGGGCGTCTTCACCTCAGTCTTCACCTCAGTCCTCACACTCCTCAGTCAACATCTTCACACCGCGGCGCAGGTGGAGGGGCTGTGCGCCATGGCGGAGGGGGTGCAGGCGCTGCTGGTCGGTGCCGAGGCGACGGCGGCGGCGCTGCAGGCAGGGCATGACGCGGCAGCCTTTGGCGGGCACGCGCACATCGACTCCCCCGCCGTCCTCATCCGCAACGCCCTCTGGTAAGGGCGTTTGCTCTCCTCCAGAGATGACAGCTCTCCCCCCTAAACCCTAAACCCATGACATCCAGGTGCAGGACTGGAGTTGGCGCTCGCATGATCACGTGTGCCTGCGCTGGAAGACGAGCTGAGCGGCTGCGCAGCAGTGAAGACTTCTGGTACGACCAGTGCTGAGCGGCTGTCGCCGGTCTGAGCGGCTTCCTGTCCTGCCGCAGGCCAGCGCCGCCGCCGCCGACGCCAGCTGCCGAGCGCGCCGCGCGGGAAGACTGACGGGGAACACTCGACCTGGTGGACCTTCAGAATGCATCGCGCTGCCAGCGGAGCTGGGCTGCGGCCATGCCACCGGGCGGGCGCCTTGGCACAATGCAAGCGAGGCTTTGACGGGACAGGCTCTCGCCTGCTTCTGGATTGCTGGACGGGCGCCGTCCGACACCGGTGCCAACTCGGAACAATAGGAGTCTGTACGGCAACGCCGCTCGATGAGCGTCTTGCTTGGTTGCAATTCCTCGCCGCTCCAACAGCAATGGGCATGATTGCGGGACCAGGTGGAGCATTGCCGACGAAGCTTGCCCAAAAGTTGTTGATTTGGGTGCGAATGCTTGCTCAGTTTTTAGGGTAATTGATCAATCGAAGCATGTGATATATGAATATTCAAATCGGAACTCCACAAACGATGCACCAGACCCGCCAGTGCATAAATTTCGAAACTCGCCACCTCCACAAATCACAACTGGCATTGCGAGGCTCCCCCATTTCATACAGCTAGAGGCGCAGCAATAACCTGACAGGACGGTGTTGATGGTGCCACGGCGAGCCCCGTTTCTGAGCTGTGCAAACATCTCGGGCTGTGCTGACACACACCGAGCGGGACAGCGTCCACGAGCTCACAGGTCGGCGAGGACTCGGAATCTTTATCAACGGCACATAATGCCCAGGTCGCCCAACGACGGGTCGTCGCCGCGGACGAAGTTCCGGAAAAAAGGCGCGACATCTGAGCAGGCCTGCTGATTGCTTCTGGGGCGGCCTGCCCTCGCTTTTCGAAGCTGGATCGAACGGAGGAGGTAACGGAGGAGGTAACCGGCGGGATTTGGTTAGGAAACGTAGTAACCGTTAACCGTAACCGGCCCTAACTTCCGGGAACTGCCAACCCTATGGTGTAACATCTATCTCTCTGTCTCTCTGCCAAACCCGGTCACTGACCAGCCATATCACAAGCAGGCAGCGCCTAGGAGCGAAACCTATAAAGCCAGTGAGAATTCACTGAGCTGGTCAACGTGACTGATGAGGCCCTGAGCAAGGCCGAAACGCATCTCACACAGCCCTGATTTTCGCTGCATCCCTTTCAGCCCTCTCGGCGCGGCGACATGGATGAACACTGTCTGTAACGTTTATCGCTCTCCTTCTCCGCGCCGCCACTGGGTCGATATAAGCTCGACTTGCCGTCGCAAACAAGCTTCGCCACTCCAATAGCTTGCATATGGGTGCTCCAGATGGTTTGACGGAACTAAAATACTGTCTGCGCACCTCAGCGGTGCCGCTCAGCGAATGCTCAAAGAGCCAGGAGGGCCGTCTCCACGCAGCCCTGGCACGCAACCTGGTGTAATGCCTGCACAGGGTGCTGCAGGAGGTGCTGCTGAAGGAGGACGGCCATAAGCAGCACTTCCGCATTAATGGCCCAGATGGCATGTTCTTCAACCGCGAGGTGCGACCAACTTGCTGGCGTACTGTGCTCGCGCTGGTGGAGGCTGGTTGCACTGACCTCGGGCAAACCTCGCGCTGCTGCACTGCGCATTGGCGGGATCTTGCCTCCGACACCCTCTCGCCATGCTGAAGACGAAGTGCGCGCCGCCGCTGCAGCGCATCCGCCCGCTGGCGCACTCCCAGCCCGCCGGGGCGCATGCGCCACCGGCAGCTGCGGCCAAGCGGCAGCTGTCACGGCGGCGCCTGCAGCCGCAGTCCAGCAGCTGCGCTTAGTGTGACGTCATGCGAGCCTGAAATGAATTGACTTGTCAGATGAAAGCCATGGTGGGTATGTGCCATCACTGTTCCGAAGGTTTATATTGCTCTAAAGCTTGACTTCGAAGGCACCTGAACACCCAAGCCAAACAACGCACCAAAACAGACTTCAGGTTTCATCTATTTATTCTGACCGAGAGTGTGTGCCGCAAGACCGGAGCAAAAAACAGGCGCCCGGGGCGGCACCCTGGCAACCGCAATACCTGGCAGTCCTGCTGCAGGTTGCCGCAGGACGAGCGGGGGCAACACGGTCAGCATGCACGCTGCAACTGTTGCATACGATGCTCGACCTCGATTGTGCAAACGCCGCCCTGCCTACCCAGCAGGGCCCGGCGTAGAATACTTCGTGAGTCTGCTGACTGAGGCCTGCCCTGCAGACAATCCAGCACTCGATTCTGCTCTTCCCCCAATGCTTCATCCTCCAGTGTGCAAAGCCAGCAGCCCGCCTGTGCCGTCCAGGTCGATGTGTTGCATCTGCCGTCGCTCTGCTGCACACCGCCGCAGCCCATGCCCTGATGACCGCTGCATCATGCCGGATTCCGAAAGACTGTGGCGGCGGGCTGCTGCGGGGGCGGCGGGCTGCTGCGGGGGGTCAGCAAAACAGCTGCGCGGACGTTACTCCATGCCAGTCGCCAGGGGCTGTAGTCAGCTCGCCGACGTCAGCAGCGGCCGCGGCGCGACTACGGTGGGGCGCCGCGCCGGCGGCGGTGGTGTCAGTCGGCGATGGTGACGCGGGAGGGGGTGGCGCCGCCGCCCTGCACCGCCGCCTTATAGGCACGCTTGTCCAGCACCCACACCGCACCTGCGCGGCGCGCCAAAGAGAGTCTGTAATTGGATGTGTAGAACTGCTACTGTTTTGGTCAGCAGACTGCCCGGCCGCCAGGTATCGGATCCAGCAGGATGATGGCAAGGTCGGGATGCAGGGCAGCACCTCTTTGGGCAGCGCCTTATTGGGTGGCGCTGTGTGTCGACGAGTTTTGTGCATGTCCACCCGATGTTCACTGGCGATGCAGCTGGCAGAAGCGGCCATCACTCTATCAGGTGCCTTCGGCAAGGGTGTACAGCGCATCCGCACCTGCTGAGCGCGCGACAATGAAGCCGCCGTAGGGCTTGGCGCCGCTGACGAGCGAGATCTCGCCGAAGGTGGAGTCGATGCCCGCGTGCGGCGCAAAGCGATGCACCTGCAGCACATGATGAGGTGGGCGCAAGTGGACAGATCTCGTAACAACCTCATCCTGCTTGAACCACTGGTTCGAGAACAACGTCTGGGTGAGGGGGCCGAGAAGTTGCTTCAGTCATCTGCACGTGACCCTGGCATGGGCACTCTGCAACAGCTGCCTGATGCCCACGGCTCTGCTGCCCATCATCTAGGCATATCTAGGCATCTATCTAGGCATATCTAGGCATATCTGGGCATCTAAATCGTTTGAGAAGGCAGCTGCAAGGAGGGCGCGCACCGTCTGCTCAGGGTGTGCGTCCTCGCCGGGCTTCTCCACCGATTTGGCGGGCACTTTGAGCGCACACGTGCCGCTCTGCACCACGTAAAAGTACTTGCCTGTCTGTCCCTGCGCGTCCGGAAACCCGGGGGATTGGGGTCAGCATTTGCAGAGTGCTTGCAGAACTCTGTTTCTTGTTCTCTTGCCACGGTGAGACACTGCTGGAGCGCCAACCAACGCGCTGTCAGATTGCACACTCGACCAAGGATCCACCAGAGAATCTCGGCAACAAGTTTCCGTGCAGGGCACCGCGACCTGCCCTGCTCGTGCAGCACAACTGTTTCCCAGTCTGCAGACGTGCCGCCACCTGAACCGCAGCAGGGAGCTGTATTGCGCCTGCTGCGGATGCAGGACAGCGTCTCTGCAGTCATGGCCACAAAAAAAACTCGCGGTGCAAGAAGATTTGTGTGTGTGTGTGAACGAGAGAGAGAGAGAGAGATGAAGCACGAGGCCCCTGCCGTCCCACCCGGGTGAAGGAAACACCATGTGACAGGATTGCGCCGTGCTCCCGCCAGGTTGGCGTCTCAAAAACTCCACATCAGGCGCTGAGACGGCGAAAGAATGTAACACCCACATGTCCTTCGAACACCCACCTGCGTGATGAGGACCTCGCCCTCGGCGACCTCACGCTTGCGGAAGTAGGTCAGCGCCTCGGCCAGCTTCTGCGGCGGCAGCCGGAACTGCGGGTGGTCGTCCAGCATCTTCCGCAGGTACGCCTCCTCCTCCTCGGACTTGGGCGCCGGCGTGAGGAACGTCTGCGGGCAAGGTCTCAATAGATCACTCAGCGAGAAGCCCGACTGCAAAGGACGTTCCTCCACATCGTCCGAAGGGTATGCCTCATCCTCCTCGCTCTTGCGCGCCAATTTCAGGAACGTCTGCAGGGACAGGAACGTCTGCAGGGACAGAAGGTGCAACTGACGGAAAAGCTTGCAGCGGCCAGCATATGTAAACCCCCTCCCCTAGACGTGCCCTCCGACGCCGGCCTCAGACACGGCTGCAGGTGTGTGGACCTGTGCTGAACACAGCTCCTTGCAGTGTCCATGCAGCGTCTGCAACAGCGAATGAACATCTTCCAGTGCTGCTGCAAGTAATGGCAAGCGGCGGCTTCACCAGCCATCATCAAGCCTGCATCAACAATCTAGAACCTGAGTGGTCGTGACTCGAGATGAACGAGCGTTGCAGAAACGACGGAGTGCCTTCAAACTGCGATGCACAGCATGTTCAGGGTTTAGCAAAGCCTCGTTGGGCAAAGCCTGCATCAGACTAATGGCACGCAAGAAGGCGTGCCATTCTTGCGGCTTGCAGCATCGTCCAAACCTTGCCCACCGCACAGCAACTTTTGGAGCCCTGTAGTCACCTGGGAGTCCTCTGGGTTGACGACCTCGTGCTGGTCCAGCAGCGCGAGGCTGCCGCGCGCCAGCCCCTTGCGCATGGACTTTGACTTTGCGAGCGCCCGATCGCCATGCTGGCTGCCGCCGGCGCCGCCCAGGTTGCTGCCACGGCTCGTCGAGCGCGACAGGCTGCCGTTCTGCCTGCATGAGGCGCCAAAAAGGGGAGGAGTCAAGCGGGCACAGGGGGAAGCGTTGCGTGCCGCTACTACCACCGCTGCCGCTAGTGCCGCGTCCGCGCCTGAACGACGCCGGCTCGGTGAGGCATAGAGCCACGGGAAAAGCATGCGCGGCAGGTCGTGTCGTGGAGGATGCGCTTCCATCGGCAAGTTCCCCTCGATGGACGGCAGTTGACATGACTGACAGCAGAGTCAAGGCGCCCACGTGAGGCCGCGGCGCAGCTCGAACTCGATGATGATGACGGTGATGTCGTCGGTGCGCGCCTCGGTGCAGAGCCAGGCCCGATACGCTTCCACGCACACCGCCATCGCCGCCGCCTGGCTGTCCTCGTGCTTCTCCACCTGTGAGAGAAGGGCGTATTGAGTAGGGTTTAGGGTTTAGGGTTAGGGACGAGAAGTGTGGTTTCCGCCATAGCCCGGTATGCATACATGAACACTGTCACCCCTGCCGCCTTGCTGTCCTCACGCTCCTTCGGCTGAACAGCGGAAGTGACCCTGTGCAGACAAGATTGATTGGAAGGAAGGAGCATGCACAGCGGCGGTTCGGCACGAGCAGAGGCTGGTAACATGCCGTGGGGGCATCTGTGTGCCTTGGAGATCTGCCAGCATGTACTCAGATATGAGTAGAGTGGCACATGTTGCATTGACATTCAACCAGAGGGGTGCACCAGATCGACGACGGCCTGGCTGGTGAGGAACTCCCAGACGCCGTCGGTGGCCAGCACGATGAACGCGGTGTCGTCCTTGATGCGGTACGTCGCCATCTCCGCGGCGCCAACCACACCGATCTCCTCCGCAACTGCAAGCCACAGCAAGCATGGTCCACCATTGCTGTCAGGTGATTCTGACCGAGCCAGTTACTTCCAACTCCTCGACACGACTGGCTGCGCTGCTTAGTTCACGGGCTTGAGCGTGGGACGGGTCGCCGCCTGCTGCCGCCCAGCCGCCTAGAAACGCAACTGCATGACCCTGGAATGCCGGCAGCATGCATAAGTGGGCGCGCAGGCATGTAGCTGGATTCGTTCCCCATCGGCTGCTTCAGTCCTGCGCAGTGGACGCACTCGAGTCGCCGAGGCTGCGAGTGAAGGCTGTGCCGGGGTAGTTGCCGTCACGCGCCCACAGCCGCGGCGGGTCCCCATCGTCCTCCTCCTCTGTGCCCCACTCCTGTATGTTCTGGTCCTGCACGCAGTGGTTTAGTGTTTAGGGTTTGGATCGAGGCGCTCAGGAGGTGGCAGCACTGGTCCATGACAGGGAGAACGCGCATCCACAGCCAGGTGTGGCGGCACACACCTCATCGGGTCCAGCCACGCAGTCGCTGCAGGACGCCGCTGCCAGCGGGCTGCGAGGGAGCATGCCCGGCAGCAAAAGGCCACGACGCACAAGTGCCACAGGCACATCCTGTGCACCATGGGACAAGACTCACCCGCAGGCCGTCCAGCTGCTCCAGGGTGAGGACGCGCGCGCCGGCTGCCTTCACCCGCGCCAGCTCGTCCTTCCTGCAGCAGGCAACACGACTGCCCTGAGAGCGTGAAGTAGTGCACATGACGAGGTAGGAAAGTCCTCGCGTGGCATCTTGGTGTAATTAGCAGTCTTGTGGTGGATTCCAGCGGCTTGTGGCGCCAACCTCACCACACCTAGCGCTGCACATCTGCTCATACATCTCCAGTCAGTGCCAGCAAAGGGCCTCGACTCTCTGAGCTGGAGTAGAGGAAAGCACCTGTAGGGCGTCTGGTCGCTGGTGAGGTCCACGGCGACGAGCTCCGTGCCCCGCATCTCCGCCGCCACGCACCGCGAGTCACCCACGTTGGCAATCGTGAGGTCGCGCCCGCGTATGAGCATTGACACCGCCGTGGTGCCGCTGAGCGTGTCGTCTGTGCCCTGCGCATTTAAGGATTAGGGTTCAACGCTCGACCCCATGAATATCTCTTGACGGCCTGGATGCTTCGATGCCTTTCCGAAATCCGGCTGCCGGGGACCCATGTCGAATACGAGGTGCTGCAACCTCAATGGAATAAGGAAATTGCACCTGTGCGGACGGACGCGGCTGCACTGGCTGCCAGAGTCAGTGCGCCCTGCAGATCGTGAACCGCAGTTGCACACAATGCTCAGGATTCAAGAATCGTGTGCGCACCAGGCTGTTGTGCAGCTGGGTATTGGTCTTCTCCACTGCATGCGCAAGCGCTGCTGCAGGGTCGGAGAACAAGTCTGCGTCCCCGAGCATGTTCGCGTAGACCTGCGCCAGGGCAGTGGCATCCATGTCAATTAAAGTCACGAGAAAAGCTGCTGGCGCCTCATGCCGCCTCAAGCCACGCAATGCATTCATGCTCATTGCGCCCGCATGCCCTGCACACATGCACACGCCAACGTCCACTTTACGTCCACTGCATCCTTCCTGTTCTCTCTGCACAAACGCTTGCACTGCTCACCTTGTCCCGCGCGAACTTGGCGCACTCGGTGCCTGCTGTGCCGTGGCCGTCAAACACGCCGAAGAACATGGTGTCTGGGTCCCCCGCGACATCCTTCTTCACGGCCAGCGCGTCCTGATTGGCCTTGTCGATGGCGTCCGGATAGTAGCCCCGCTGCGTCACGTACGCATACTTCACCTGGGGAATTGCCAGAGGAGCTCGTCAGCTGCCGCGGCATGCGGCAGGCAGTGAACTCAGATGTCAGCTCCAGCATTGACGCGACGCCATCATGGAAAACCCTGAGTCTTCATGCAAGCGTGGCAGGCAGGTCGCAGTGCCAGCAGCACCTGCACGCCGGACTTGGGCAGGTTGACGGCCTGAGTGCCGAGGCTGGTGCTGAGGCGCTTGCGGTACGACTCCGTACTCAGCGGCCCCGTGTCCGGCAGGAAGAAGTCTATGTCGTGCATGGACGCCGTGCTGGTCTTGCCGAACGCCTGCCTGCGGGTACCGGCGACGCGGAGGCGTCAGCACAGTGGCTGCGGCACTTTCACGTTTGCTTTCCCAAGTTTAAGGCACTGCGTCGCATCGCCAACCTCGCAGAATTATGTTGCAGGAACAACATCTGCCAGAGCCGTGATGTGGGTATCGCCGTCCGGGCATTGCATGCGCGTACATGACGAATGGAGGCACGGGTAACCTGCGCAGCCAGGCCCGACGCCGCAGTATCGCACATGCCACATTGACCGTGGCGCGGGATGCACTATTCAAGATGTGCACCATCCCTGCCACATCATCGTAAGGCTGCTTGCGGCTCTCCATGCGTATGATCACAACGATGGGCCATGCAGCGCGCGGCCGGTCCTTGCATATGCTTACATATGCTATCAAAATGACGCCAGATGGCCCGCTGCCAACCTTTCGGTTGAAAACAAGCTCGATTGCACCTCAAAGCTGCTATTGACGGAGCCAGAGCTATCACAAGCTGCGAGCCGACCCCAGCTGCCAGCAGGTGCCGAGGCAACCCTAGATCGCAGCGGACGATGAAGTGAAGGTTTGGTGATGTTCGTCTCGCACGCGGCCAATAGCAGCCTACTAGGAAGGCGCATCCTACGAAGGCTGATGCGTACGCTGGCATGCGTGCGATGAAACAGCCCAGCAAGGAGCGACTCTCGAACTCCAACAGCCTCTCGAGAGGCGCACGGCATGCACGGTGTCGGGTGCGCACTGGCGAGCAACGCATTTGGGAGTGGCCTACTTGTACATGTCGGCATACTGCTGGCTGAGCCTCGCCGGCTCGTTGGCCTTCTGCCCAGTGCCTTTGCTGGAGGAGCATCCCATATTGGCCCCGCCAGCGCCGACTCCTGACGGCCGACTACAGCCGTGCGCCCTTCATCCGGGCGCAGAGCCGCTACGGTGCGTCTAGCGAGCTTCCCGAGAGCCGGTCTATCAACACAAGATTTGTCGTGCCAGTCAGGTGCACGTGGCCAGTCGGAATTGCAACCTCCAGCTGCCGCACACGTCGCTGCCTGCTCAGATACGAAGCGCTCTAACGCTTACAAAAGCCTATTGTAAGGAGGTTGAGTAACCGGATGCGCTGATGGGAAGTGCGGTCTGTGCGCGCAGGCGTGCGTTCGTGAGTTCGAGCTTCCCGGCAGACTGTGAATATCCGCGGGAAGCACATCAACCTTAGCTAATACCCACTCATGATCGCTGACTTGGGGACTGCCAGCTTGTATCTCCATTTCCCCTGCCACTGTTGGACAGACGGTCTGCCGCCCTCTTAGAACCGGTCTGATCTCTTCGGCGCCTGCGGTTGGCTGCATAGTTTGCTGCCGCTGAGCGCGGCGCGCTGGCACCGGCGCTGCGGCGCGCACGACACCGCGGGGTCTTATCTTGGGACGCTCTCTACGACGCAGCAGGGCCTGCTGTGAGGCGGTAGGGCGACCCCGAGGGCCGTCGGGGGCCTTGTGTGGGCCGGGCCGCGATGGCGGGGGACGATGAGGGCGTGGAGGAGCGCACTAATGTCCGGGAGCAGGTGCTGGTCCTGCGATGCATGACCTGCTCTCGACGCCGGATTCATGTCGGTACACTCCCCTGCATGATCATTCCGGATTCCTTGACGCTCTTCCATGCGTCTGCAGGACCGCTTCCTGCCCATCGCGAATATCAGCCGCATCATGAAGAAGGCGCTGCCGGCGAACGCGAAGATCGCCAAGGACGCAAAGGAGACGGTGCAGGAGTGCGTGAGCGAGTTCATCAGCTTCATCACCAGCGAGTGAGCTGTGGAAGCCTTGTCGGAGCTGTATCGGCGCTCTGCATGCATCAGCCAGGGCATTGGCATGCCCGGCGCTGCGGCTGAAGGCAAACGGCGGAGCAATGCGCATTGCATGGCCGTTTCGGCCACGCTCCGTACGCCGTGCTGTGCAGCATCAACAACATCCGCATTGAGAGGAGGTCTGGGTGGGATCAAGCTCCGCAGGCCACCTGACGATGTGAAGACACCTGCATGCATCGACCAGGGCAGCGGTGCGCACGGCGTTGCGGCGGCAGGGGGATTAGAGGTGCATGGCAGATCATACGTCGGTTCTGTGCCGATCATGGCCAGACGCGATGCCGGGCGGCATCTTGCAGGTCTGCGTAAGAAGGGTGATGGGGCAGGGTTGACCTTGCAAATTGAGACACCACGCCGTGTTGCACAGATGAGTGTCAGCCCCTGCGAGACGGCCATGGCTATTGTTGGCGAGCTTCCAGTGATGCCGGCTGATGCGAGTCGATCGATGCAGGGTCGATGCAGCCGCCAGGGACGTGGGACCCTACACCCTAAACCCTGAACCCATTACGCCTTGATGCTGAGGCGTGTCCCAACTGGCTGCAGGGCCAGCGACAAGTGCCAGCGGGAGAAGCGGAAAACCATCAACGGCGACGACCTGCTATGGGCAATGAGCACGCTGGGCTTCGAGGACTACATTGAGCCGCTCAAGCTGTACTTGCACAAGTACCGCGAGGTGGGAGCTGTCCTGATGTGTCCTATCTTCTCACACGACATGGCGCGGCAGCGACACATACTCTAATTGTCGGTCCTTCTAGCTTTTGACTTAGGCTCCTTGATTTCTATAAAGGTCCATCAGGAGGGGGCAGCAGCGAGAAGCTTCATCAGTGTCGACAGCGCACGAGCGGCTGTGGCGCACGAATTGTGGCTGCAGTGGCATCGTGTCTGGCGAAACCTGGGTCTCAGCGACAGCCGACACCTCAACATCGATGCTGCAGGCGGAGAAGCAGTCACTGGCGAAGCAAGCAGCGGGCGAGGGCAAGGCGGAGGCAAAGGCGTCGCCGCCGCCCCTCACGCCCAACAGCTTCCAGAGCCATGCGCGTGGCCCACGCTCCATTCTGCTCCTCCTGCACACACTGCACTGGCCGCGGGGCGTCTGCATGTTTGCCGCACAGCGCATCGAAGCCGCTGCATGCCTGCACACATGGCCCTGGTGTCCCCAACTCTGTAGTTATAGTCTGCGCCAAATGACCCAGGCTGTGTTGCTGAGCTGCAGCTACCAGCGGGAATGCCGTACCAGGGCAACATATACATGCAGCCGGTGCGGTCCACATTCCATCTGCCGCGCTCTGCCCGCCTTGCATGCCACAAACACGAAAGCACTGCTCGCCTTTCATGACGTGCTCCTCGCCGTATAATGTGGTGCAAGACGAAGGCGATATCGTTCTCAACCCACTCCACTGTTTGTGCCGCAGATCTACCCGAGCCAGGGATACCATCAGCAGCAATAGCGCAGCGCTTCGGGCGGCGCCACGGCGGACCTGTGCGTTCGGCGCGTTTCATGCCGCCCGGCCTGGCGGCGTGCTCAGCTGACTGAGGGGGCTCGAGAAAGAGGACTTGAACTGGGAAGGTTTGCGCGCCAAGTTTTTTCAGGAGAGAGCGCCGGCAAACTGCCCATCGTTTACTTGCTTTGGTTTTGCAGGGTGACGGGAATGCGCTGCTAGTTCCCGGATTGTGGTTGCAGCAACTTGTGGCAGCCGATCAGTCGCCAAACACACACCTCGAGTGAGCAGAAAGGGCATGTATTTACCTAATGGAGAAGCCACAAGTGTGACCGACCGCGACTTATCGTTCGCGTCGGCCACCATGGGGGAGGTGGGCTGGGGAGTCTCGCACCCCCTTTCCCCACCTCACTACCCTGCCGGCCGCCGGATACCTAGAGGGGGGTCATGTAGCTCAGAGACCCCCTCCCCCATTCCGCCATCTGCACGGCGCCTCCCCCCCACCTTGCGCAGGGGGGCCACCCCTTCCTCCCACCCTAGCTGACCCCCTACCCCCATGTCATGGTCGTCGAAGCGAATGAGAAGCCGCGAACGGTCTGGTAAAGCGGTCGCATCAACGTCGCATCAACATTACACAGGCACAGGCATCCGTTCCAAAGCCACACCGAAACTCACATTGCACACACTGACGCTGCTGCTTCGTGCAACCTGGACTACCCACAACTCCTATACATCAATGATTTCACTGCGTTTCACCATTCTGACTGCATATCCTCAGCGCACTCGCCTTCCTGTGCGCAGGCAGGGTGTGAGCACAGCCAGCTGCTGCTCTGCGTCTCAAAAGACGACACGGCGCTGCCATCCAAGGTCATCAGAGCGCCGGGCCCTGTTCAGAGGTCCTTTTCGATTTTGCGCTCCGGCACCTGCTTGGGCTCTGACTTGGTCGCCCTGCATGCATGACAGCATCGATGCGTCAGAGGCCGAAAAAGGCACCAGTTGCATGACCAAAGGCCAGCAGAGAGGAAGCAGATGCCATAGCCGGACCATGCCACTCGACACGAACTGGACACGGCTGCGATGCACAGATCCGGCAGGTCGTGAGCTTGCCTACATCAGCGGGCAGCGCTGGGATGCGAATGTGTGCTGCGACATGCCGGTTTCAATTCGTCTGCGCCAGCCTGCTCACTTGGAGGCGCCCTCCTGGGCCTCTTCCACCCAGGACCGGATGGTCTTCATGTTGCGCTGCAGCATCTTGCCGCTGTTCCGGATGTCGGTGCGCATCAGCAGCGCCGCCGCCCCAATGACGCCTGCGATTGCGGCAGCAGCCAGTATCACATCGCAACTGCGGCGACAGCAGCATCAATGCTGCAATCAACCAGCGCAAGCTGCATGCTGAATCATGCACACTCTATAGCAGTGTTTGATATAGGCCTTGCAGCACGCACCCACGGTGATGATGAAGTTTGTGAGCGCCATGAGCGCCGGTCAGGCGCCTCTGGATATATGGGAATCTGGCTCAATGTGCTCGGTGGCGGTGCCTGGTGTGGCTCAGCTACCATAAATCGCGCAACTCCGCGCGTGGCCGGGCGTTCGGCGTGCTGCTGCTCGTCAGCAGATTGCCTGCAACTGATAGTTGTTGCCTGGAGCCTCGCTGGTGCTGCTCCGCGCGCAAGTCAAGCACTTGCCCTCTGTGCGCGGAGTGTAATCGCAGATGCGAATTGCTGCGGTGCTATTGTGAAGTGCGCGGAGGCCGAATGTGGAAACGGTGTCTCCGACATCAACTCCGACACTCTGCCATGCATGTCCTCATGGCGAGGCTTGTTTTTCTTGCAGTACTGCGATTGTTGTGTAGCTCACGCATACACTAGTCTATGCTGTGGATGTGAAGTCGACCGTGGCGGTGCGCCGCCCGCGAATGCGCCGAACTATCCTGCGTTTTGATGGCAGACCTTTACATGTGCAGGTGGCGATGGGCTTACATTTCAGCAGTAAGGAACGTGATTACAGGACCAGCATTGAGTCAGCATGGGGTAGGAAAGCCCACAAGAGCCGAAAACCTGGCGACTGCCACATGGTAGGATCACTGCAACTGCGCTCCGCATTTTACACTGCTGCCCCTTTGAGCAGGCCTCCAGCCCCAAGCCACGCCGAATCTAATACACGACGGACTTGTGCTTCTTCTCGCCACCTGCAAAGACGACACGGCATATCATTGGCGACATTTTTGGCGAGATCACGCCTTTGCCGCAGACTTGAATAACAGCAGCAGCCAGCAGCATAGCGAAGGAGAGCTGGAAGCAGAAGATTCATGCATATAACGGATAGGGATTTACCGATCTCAAAGTGTTTGCACCCTTGATATGGAGACACAAAAAAAACGGTCAGGGTTTTGTGCGGGGATCCTTAGTTGCGAAGGCTCAGCAGAGATGGTCAACCTAGCGCTTTAGTTAAGCATGATTGTTGTTCGCATTCAGGCATGCAGAAAGCACTGCAAAGTGAACTTACGCTTGATAGGGTGCATGTGGACGGCCTTGCAGACCGAGCACGCCAGCCGCAGCACAATCTTTTTCGTGGTCTTAGCCTGCGGGATGCCAAACGCAAATCGTTTGATGTTGCACGTGTGATGTTGCACGAGCAGCAACACCCGCGCAGTGCTGCTCTGCACTACAGAACTGCAAGTGCATCTGCCAGCCAGCACGTCTTCCTGCCTGTCGTACAGAAAGTCAAGAGCCGCAGTGTCGGTCTTACCTTCTTGTGGAAGACAGGCTTCGTCTGGCCACCGTAGCCGGACTGCTTGCGGTCGTACCGCCGCTTACCTGTGCAGGCAGTCAACCACACAAGGTGAGCGAAGTAGAGTGTCTGAAAGTGTGGCAAGCGCAGGCATGGCAAGGTCCTCGGCAGCGTTGCATTCCAGATCCCTTGCCAAGTGTTGCTGTCCAGGCAGCACTGAGCGATGCTGCAGAGCCAGTGCTGGCGTATCACGTGCGTCCTGCCTTAGAACGTAAGACTGCGCAGAGACCAATAAAGATCGATCGCAAAAGAATGCGCACCCTGGGCGTATAGCGAGGCCTTGCCAGTCTTGTACTGCGTGACCTTGTGCATCGTGTGCTTGCGGCAGGCCTTGTTTTTGCAGAACGCCCGCTTGTTCTTCGGGATGTTCACCTACAGGTGCACACACAAGAGCATGTCAGCGCCACAAATCTGCTGTAGGACGGCATTGTTGTGCCCTGCAAAACGCTGGATGTGCTGCCTCCACGAAAGCTGGCCATGCCACCGGATGCTCATGCTGCCAGCGAGCCCTCCACCCCACCCCTAACCTGTTGCTCCGCGCAGTGTGGCATCGTGACTGTGGGCGCCGATGGCTGCCGCATGCCCTCTCGACGACTGACGGCTGACAGATGCAAACAGCGCAGCTAATGTGAGCGTCTGCCAACAGTGGCTGCTAGCCCTTTGGCCAGCCAAGGTATACCCCTCCCCCTAAAAGCCGTCAAGTGTGCCGCCCGCCGCTCCAACCTCAGCTGCGGCAGATGTTGGCCGTGCTGTTGAGGGGCAGCTTCTAGCTACAAGCTGCCAGATTCTCACACAGCCTGCAGGGGCAACTCCGGTGAACAACGCTGCCGCTGGTGCGACCCCATGTTCCGAGCTGCAGGATGTTGTTGCATATTGGCCTGGCTGCCCACGGTGTAGCACCCTCACACCCCCCTGCAGCGCCCTGCAAACGCTCCCGAGCAGCCCAGGATATTCGCCTGCCGCCTGTCTCAGTGCTGTTGTCCCACGCAACGCACTGCACAACCATCGCCTGCTGCACCATCCTGCAGGGCTGCCTCTGGGCGAAGCCGACCCCGAGAACGGCTGTGGCAGCGGGGTGGCTGCATCGTGCTCACCATGGTTGCAAAGTACTCCGGGCTCCGGCCCCCTCCGCGGCACAGTGGAAAGAGAGCTTCAACAAGCGAGTCGCCGCAGCACGAGCAGGGGACTTGCTCGCTGCCGTCTTGCGAGTCCCTTGAGGGTTTATGCCTTGGTCGATCTTGCACATGCACTGATGCACACAGAGCGCATTCTCAGCGCAAATTCTGCCTGTCTGCTCTGCTACGCCCGTGCTTCTGCCCACGCATTGCTGTACAGAGCCCCACAAGAGCGCTGGCGTGGGCTGCGTGGCACCGGCGACACCGGTTTAGGGTGCTGCTGCTGCTGCTGCACTCTGAGACGTGCAGACTGGGTTCACCTGATTCCCACGCTGCATACTGGCTGATGTGAGCCATGGTGTGCGCCAAGTGTGAAAACAAGCTAACCAAGGTGGGTCCTGCCTCGTTCATGTTGCATTGCGGGCGCTGACTGCTGCTGGCACAAGGAGCGATCTGCACTCGCGCTCACAGCGTGTCATGAACGCAGGTCATATGTCCGGAGCCCTGGAAGGCAGGTGCCCGCAACACGAATGAGAGCGGTGGCAGGTGAGGGCAGCCCGTGCAGCCGCTCTAAGGCGCTGACAAATTACGCTGGTCTTTGCACGTTGCATGTTGCGTTCTAACAGCATGTCGCCTACACTCTGTGCAGGAAGCTGAACGAGAACAAGCTGCTGACGAAGCGGAAGAAGTGAGCCGCCTTCTCTCGTGTTAGCGCATGCATGCGCCTGTCTGTCACCCTTCCGGAATGCTTGCGGTTTGCTTGACGCTTGCTCTTGACGCTTGCTTGGGCAGCTCCTGTGGCTAACCATCAAAACTTCAATGCTGCGGTGCAGGTGGACGCCGAAGAACACAAAGTGCCAGATCTGCAAGACCAACCTGCACCAGGTGCGGCACCTGCATTGGCAGACATGCGAGGATACCTGCTGTGCCCGCATCCCCTGGTCTGCTTCATGTGTTCTGCCTCATGAGCTGCCCAGCCCGGGCCGACGTCTCGAAGCCACCGGAGCAAAAGTCTCCAGCTGCACCCAGCGATTGATGCATGGACCACCTTCGTGGTGCCTGCAGGAGGCCAAGTACTGCCAGGGGTGCGCCTACTCGAAGGGCATCTGCGCCATGTGCGGGAAGCAGATCCTGGACGTCAAAAACTACAAGCAGAGCACCACGTGAGGCCGGCAGCGGGGCTAGGCGCGAACGTGCAGCTGGGCTTGCGGGGCCTGGGATGAGTCTCGGCTCGGCAGGTCGCGGCCGTGAAGAGGCGACTGACTGCGGCAGGATCGGGTTTGGCGGACCTGCAGTAGGGGCGGTGAAATTCGCCAATTGTCATGACAGTGATTGCGCGTGGCTTGCATGGCGTGCTGCAGCAAGCTGGCATGGACCATTCTGGAGAATAACTGAAGCAAATGATTGGGAGCATGATCAAACAGGCACGTGTTTGAGAAACCAGACATGGCCCTGTGACATTTGGCATGTACATTATGATAAATAAAGGCGGTAAGTCCGTGCGTGGCATGATATGACGCAAGGAGTGTTTTCATAAAGAATCACGTTGGCCGAGTTGCAATCGAATGGTCGTGCGCGATAGTAAACGCAATGTTGTAAATAACTGGTACCTATCCCAAACCGCCACGGCACTGATGTCATCTCAACATATTCAACAGATGGATAATCCAAAGGGCGGAATCTGTACACACAGCCCGTGGTACTCGTGTGGCATGCTGCCTCCCTTCTGATGTTTGGATTTGATACTGAAAGTTCCCTCTAAACGGGCACGCAGCGCGCCCATCATTGTTGAAGCCCAAAGGCCTGGAGCGCGGCGTTGAGGTCCTCCAGTCCTGGCAGGATGATCGAATCTGCACAGGCGCAAGCGCATCTCATTCGTCAGCAGCCAGCCATTCGATCGGCTGCGGTGAGCTACAGACTGCATACGCAATGAGTTAGACGAAGACTGCATTGCTCGAAACAAACAATTCCCGCTGTCTGGCGCGGCCCAATATTCTGCCCAGCGAAGAGATGCTGCCGAGGCCCCTCAAAGTGCAGCACATGCGGTACCAGCATGACTTTTGCAGCAGGCTGCCGCCACAGCCACCTGCTTCGTGGGAGCATCCACCAGCCGGAACGCACCGCACCTGCACCCCTGCTTCCATTTTACCGAATCAAATTGAGCATGACGAGGCAGCCACCTGGCGACGCGGCGGTCAGCTCGTCGTGAGAGTAGATGCCGGTGGTGACGCCCACGCCACGAGCGCCGGCGCCATCCGCCGCCTGCAGGTCCATCGGCGTGTCCCCCACATGGATGCGCACCGCGACGCCGCCTGCAAAGGAGAGACGTTTTCTATTCAATCACGCGTAAATGAGGCCTGTACCCGTTTGCACAGCTGGGTTTTGGGTGCACTCCGACAGAAACCGCCAGCCTATGGCCGTTGCACCACGATGAACTTTTGATGCTCCAGCAATCGTTTCATTGTTCCAAGCCCAGCATGTTCGAAAATACCAATCTCACCTGTGCTGACCTCCTGCGCACACCACACGACGCGCACCAACCTTGTGCAGCTGGAGGCCAAGCCAGCCTGGCTACTCCGACATAGTAAATTCGCAAACTCACCTGCGCTGACCCTCCTGCGCGCATTCCACCGCGATGCGCACCAGCTCCGCCCTTTTGGCAGTGCTGAATCTGACGACCAAGGTCAACATCTTTTCACGTCTTCGCGAGCAGTGTCCGCAGACGCACCTGCGCTGACCTCCTGCGCGCTTGGCGGCGATGCGCATCACCTTGATTGCTGACAGACCGTGACACCATTCTGACTACTCCTTGAGGGTGGTGAACTTGCGAACTCACCTGCGCTGACGTCCTGCGCACGCATTGCGGCAACGCGCATGTGCGAATCATAGAGGCATTTCCACTCTGTCGCCGGTGCATGACTAATATGTGGGTAGCTACCGCGCGCTCACCGCCGATGACCTCCTGCGCGCGTTTCGCGGCGACGCGTACCAGCTCCGCACGGTCCTTCCAGCTCTCACGGTGGTTGCCGGAGCAGTAGTCGCTGCCGAAGCCGCCGAAGCGGGGCTCCGTGAAGTATGGCAGCAGCCCCAGCGCATCCATCTTGCCCCAGCCGATGGGCTGCAGGTTGCCCGTCACCAGGCATGTCACTACGTCGCCCCGATCCTGCGCAGGAGGGTTTATGGTTTAGGGTTTAACCCTCGTTCTCTGCGCAGCCTCGGCCTCTGCGTTTGCGTTGCAAATACAGTTCGCAGCTGGCGGCGCAGTCACCCACTCATGTCCGCCCGTGTGCTGCACTTCACCGCGCCGGGCACTTTTGTGAGGATTCTGGTGAAACAACAGCTGCAAGTTTGCGGGCGTCCATGCCAGGCGTCCCGCGCCCGGAGCATCATTGCCGTAAACGAAGCCAGCGTCTCTGCGGACATTCCAGTCATCCACGCTGGTGAACAATCGAGGCTGCCTCACCTTGAGGGCCTGCAGTAGAGCCACAACGCCAAGCAGCACGACCAGCCCATTGCCGGCGGCCTCTGCATGTGCCACAAAGTACTTGTTCATGACCACCTCCATCTCTGGCAGCTTCGCCATCGCCTGTGGGCAGCAGCCGCTGAGTTTGTCGGCAAACATGTCATTGGTTTCCTGCGAGCTTCTGGTGCCGGCAAACGTGTCATTGGGTTCTTGCGAGCTTCTGGTGCGAATATGCAAGACAAACTAAACTTTGTCCATACTTTGTCCATGTCAATTTTGCAGCAATACGCAGAATGGCTTTGCCGATGCTGCCATTTACCAGACACAGCTCGGCACCAGCAGCGGCACAGCAGGTGCAGGGTGGGCGGAGTGGTTGTCTCTGTCGTCTGTCAGGGCGCAGGGTAATCGAGGGGCCAGACCTCGTCATGGGATACGCCGTGGTGCTCCAGCACGCTGACCAGGATGAGCGGATCTGTGGATCCGTGGTGCTTGATGACGTCGATGTTGGTGTCCACGTCAAAAACCTTCTTCATCGCCTGCCGCACAGGCGAATGTTTTTGTGCAGGCCGTTCCGGTGCGGGCGCTTGGACGCGCACAACATGCTCTGGTCAACAGCATACGGCAGGTGCGCGCTGTATCCAGGTTATGAACCCACCTCCGCGAAGGCCAATTTGTGGAGTCTGTTGGAGTCCTCGCCCGCGCTCCTGATGAGCGTGCCGTCCACATCGAAACTGATCAGTGTGGTCATGTTCGCTGGCGGTCCTGACCCCGCCGCTGCCTGCAAGCGAGGCTCAGCGTTCAATGCTGGTACGATTCTCCAATCGAGTGTTGCCAGATGATGTTGCCGGCGTCGCGCTGCGAAGGGCAGGGTACCTGTGAAGCAATAGCAGGACGCTGGGAGCAGGCTCGCTTGCGTCTCAGGAATCGAGGATTGGTCAGAGATCCGTGCAGTGAAGTTGGATTGCTGATGTCACAGCGTTGCGTCGCACGTAGAGGCTGATCTGAGATGCAACCTGGCAGTGCAAAAGCTGTCCGGCGCACGCAGACACCTGCAGATCCGCCAAGAACAGACTGATGCATGTGCTAAACGTCAACGTCTTCAGAACAAGTTTGACCGTGCAAATGCTTCCGTCGCGATGATGCATTGCATGTTCCGTCTTCACCATGGTCGTCATCCTCTTAAAGGAAACAGAGCCGGGCCGCAGAACAGGTCCCCCTTTGCAGAACGATGGAAGCTGGGTGGCAGCTGAGGTGACATCGACAGACTTGCTGGAGAAGCGCATATTAAGCTTGCTTGCATTTTACAGTCCACCGAAAAGCCACGTGGAGTTGCTTGAGAAACCTCATCGCAGCGTTTTGTATCGAGGATCCTGCTACAGCAAAGCGGAATGTCAGCGCAGATGCTCCTCCACAGGTGCGCATCCTTTTCCTGTTTCATTTCTCAGCCACCACAGCTGTTGCGCTGTAGTGTAAGTCTGCTCAGTCCACTGAAACGGATAGCCGCCGCGCGCAGCTAGCCACGCTCTGACTGCAACTGCTTAAAATCCGTACGTCGAGGTCCCGCGTGCGCGGCGGTGCCGCGAGCTGCTCTGCCTGTTGACGTCTCTTTGAGCATGCGATGCAATGTAGTCAATCCCCTGCAGGAGTGACACTCTCCCAGCCGTGATTCTCATGTATTAGCTCAGTGCATTGTGTGCAACACATATTGCCCGTCCGTGTTACTGCAGCCTTCTCCGACAAGCAAGCTAGTTGACACACGCATCTTGCCCGCAGGTCCGGCATATTCGCAGGCCGCATGGCCCAGGCCTCCCGCACAGCGACTTCGCACAGCGCCGCCCGCCTGGTGACGCCGCCGGCGCGCTCGCTGCACACCTCCATCGTGGCGCAGGCGGCTGGCTCCCGGACCGCTGACGGCAGCGACCTCGGCACGCACAACGGCACCACCTCGGTGTCCCTGTCAGAGGGCTTCAAGCCCTTTGAGGAGGTGCGCCTCCTGCTGCTTGGTACATGGCATGCACATTGGTCGTGAGCCAGGGATTTGGGCAGCATGTCAGAGATACGCTCATCACGTCTTGCTGTCCTCATCAACTTTGTCGTCACATCCCACAGCCGATGCGCGCATCATGTCAGCCTCACTTCTGAAGGGGTGCTTGGGAACCTGATGCGCACCTTACGCAGGACCAAATTAGCGTCTATAAGGTTTGCCCCCCTGTGCCACTTCACAGGTCAAGCCAGAGTTTGCAGCGATCGAGGCGGCTGACATCATGGAGGCGGGCGCCGAGAACAGCTTTGCGCGCGAGCACTACACAGAGGACATCGAGAAGGGCGTCAACGAACAGATCAACACGGTGCGCATCAATACCGCATGCTGAGTGTTATGCTTCTGAGTCCTTCAACCGAGTGCAGGCACGATGCTGTTGTGCCCTGCAGCATGCTGCCTGACGCATATCATGCATGTACAGCCCATGCGTCACAGGTGTGCGAGGGGTTGCTGTGCACACAACTTGCTGACGTCACAAGTTTCCTGCTACAGCACTTCAACCTCATGTACGCATACAACGCGATGGCGAGCTACTTCGCCCGTGACAATGTCGCGCTGCTCGGCTTTTCCAAGGTGCGCTTGTTCATCTAACGCCTGCAACTCGCCTCATGCGACAATGCTTGCGCTGCTTACTCGATACGACTGCCGCGCTTTCGATTGCCTCGGCAATCTTTCCATCATTGTTGTGGATAATAAGTCGAATTAGTTCGATTTCCACAGCAGCCTTCATGTCATGTAAAGGTTCACTTTCCACCGCTTTCATCAATACCATCCCCCAAATTGCTACCACAACGATGCTCACCAGGATCGCGTGGGCTCACACGACATATTGCTGTCCATGATGCAGCTGTTCCGGAGCTTCGCCAACCAGCAGTATGGCCACGCGCTGGTCTTCCAGGACTTCCAGGTGTGCCTTGTTGGCTCTGCGTGCTAGCGCGGTTCCTGAAACAAGACGTATGCCATCTCACAGCCACTGTTGCGCAGTCACAGTGCGGTCCTTCGTGTCTTTGGCAGGTGCGTCTGGAGTCGGACATGCAGGGTCTGCTGGTGTAGTGACCCTAGGCCGGCCATGCTTGAGCTATTTCGGATGTCACGACTACCCTAAACTATAACTTTTGGCTGCGTCAACCTACAGGCAAAGCGCGGTGGCCGCGTGACGCTAGGTCCCATCAACGCGCCGCAGATGCAGTTTGGGCACGAGAAGGGCGACGGGCTGTACACCCTGGAGCTGTCTCTGGGCTTTGAGAAGGTGATTGTTCGCTCCTTTTCGTGTATAAACTGTCCCCAAAGTCCTTTCAGCATGGCAACCGGTAAGCGTTCTTCGTCGCTTGGCATTGCGCTGTAACACTTGCGGCACTTGCCTTGCTTATTCAAATGCCAGCAGTTTGTCGCTGAATGCCCATTGACGCCAGCGAATTGCTTTGGACCCGTACCGACACGAGCAGCCGACACGAGCACAACCAAAACAAGCTCGTCCTGTGTCCTGCAGCTGTCCTTCCGCAAGCTGCGCGAGCTGCACGCTGTGACGGACGACAACGACGATGCGCAGGCCCAGGACTTTGTCGAGACGCGCCTCACCGACCAGGTGCGTGCTGCACACTGCTGCTTCACTCGAAATGAATTCTGCTGCCTTCTATCCAGATGTCTGCCATTAGCCGCCTCGCAGCCAGGTCAGCACTGCGCCGCGCGAAGTGACCTTCATCGCCTTGATCCTTGCTACGAACTGTCTTGGTGACTTCCATCGACGTTCGGTGGTGGAAACGCTGCCACACTCTCACAGCAAGTCTTGTGTGTATCCGTTGGGAGTGCCTGAGTTGTATCTCTGGCGTGCCGCAGGTGAACCACGTCAAGATCGTAGCTGACTATGTTGCGGAGTTGCGCCGGCTGGGCAAGGGCCACGGCCCATGGCACTTCGACCGCCTGCTGCGCGACGGCACCATCAACCCCGCCAATGCCTACACCACCAACCTGGCACCGCCGTCCTACAACTGAGCGTAAGCTTGCGCCGGCATCTGTGAGAGTTGGGAGTTGAATGGAGATCTTGAAGTGCAGACAACTTTCTTCCTTGCGTATCGAACGGTACAAGTCTGGCGGGCATTATTCTTGTCCCTCTGGCGGCATTGATTCATGCGTTGTGAAACGAAGTCGTTGAGTGTTGCGGTGTATATGTAATTTGCGGCAGAGGTACATATACGTCGTGCTCGTGAGAAATCACCAACATCCCCAAACAACGCTGGAAGCTATACAGGATGTAGTTATTGATGCAGTTGAGGGTGCAACGACTCAGCCGGTGTCACAAGTATTGTTGCACCTGCTCATCTCACATGCATCCTGACGCCATGCACATGCCTGCCTGCATTGAAAGGATACTACATCAGGCAAACCTGCTGACATGCGCATGCGGTCCAGGCATGATATACATCGACCTGAGCCAGCCGCAACAGCACTGGAATCGATGCTCTGCCTTTCCGTGATGTACGGGTTTGAAACCCTAACCTTAACTGCCAGCTCCTTGTACCACCGCCTGTGAGACTGCCAGATGCCTCATGTCGTTGAGCAGCTTATGCTGCCTTCCACTGCCTGTGCATAATGTGGCGCATGAAGTGAATCAGAGTCTTTGAAGTGCACATGATTTTTGCCACGACCGGCATTTAGGCTGCTGCTCAATAGTTCTTGCAACAGGTTTGCACGTACCCTCCAGCATCAACCGACTCAGACAAAATTTCTGTGTTGGGAGCTGGTTGTCAGTGGCTCGCAGCAGAGGTTTGCCCAAGAGGACGCACCCTGGTGGCGGCGCCAGCGTAGCACCAGCCTGATGCCTGTGGTTGAGGTCCGCGAGGGCACATAGCCAAGTCCCGAAACTATTATCTCCCTTTTTTTGCCACCATAGCGATACGACCTGCTTGAAGTTCCCGCTGCTTGGTTCGCAGCCTGAACAATCCTTCTTGGTTAAGTGCCGCTGTCTATACGTCGGAGCGTACTGACAATGGTCCTCGGCTCAATACAAACACCAGCAGCAGTTTGTGAGCCGTGGCCGCCGGTGCAGAATGCAAGACGGCATACAAATAGCAGGCAGCTCATCGGCATGGTGCAGAAAGAGAGGCACGGATGATGCCAAGGTAACTCTAGAGAGCAAAAAAGTGCCGTGTGTGGATTGCAGATATGTGTCAACCAGTTCAAATCCCAAAGTTCCGAATCAAGCGCTTGTGTGTCACATTCGTGCCGCAACAGCGGCCTGAGATTTGTACGCAAGCTTGACGCGTCTTGCTGCGTCCCACCTTCAAGAGCCCTCAGCTGGCTCCGCCGCTGACATTACTGGCGGGATGCGCCAGCTGCCTACATGGTCAGACCCGAGGGCATGCCGTTGGGCATCATGCCAGGGCCGCCGCCCATGCCGCCGCCGCCGCCGACCGCGGCCTTGGGCTTCCGCTGCTCAACCATGACCGCCTGCGTCGTGAGCATGATGCCCGCAATACCGCACGCATTGATGAGCCCGCTGCGCGTCACCTGCGATGTGCACATGGCAATCTCGATCCCACGAAACCGCCTGTGAGTCGGCCTTGCTGCAGGTGTTGTACATGCAGAGCGGTCTGTCGCACTCAGGCCACCGGTCTGTCTCGGAACACGCTTGAGCCATACTCTCAACCACCGCCTGCGGCCGCCGAACATGCAAAAGCCGCAAAACCATCGGCACCAGCCAGGCTGCCACTACGAGTGCACGGAATCTCCACCTTGGCGGGGTCGATGACGCCGGCGGCGACCAGGTCCTCGATCCTGTCGTCCATGGCATTGTAGCCCGTCTCGAAGGAGGTGCCCAGCACCTTCTGCACGATGACCTCGCCCTCCACGCCCGCGTTCTCCGCGATCAGCCGCGCCGGCGCGCTGTGCAGGCAGGGTGCCGGCAGAGTTTAAACAGCAATCTGGTGTTGGCAGAGGCCTGCTCGATACGACCGCCGTTCCCTGTTAGTTCCTCACGCCTTCCTGGGGTTCCATCCGATGGAACCCCAGAAAGTTGAGTTTATTTGCATGTTAGGCAGTTGTGGCGTGCGGCGTTGTCTGTGAGGGCCAAGTGCTGCAGGAGCTTCCATTAGGAAGCAGGGCCTGCAGTCAGGAGGAGCCGACACAGCACACATTCCGCCGCAAATTCGTCTCGCGTGCTTCGCTATTAACCGCAGGCGATGTGGCGCCGCCAGGGCTCGGATAAACACGCTGAATGGTGCATGATTAGTGCTTCAAGGGGAGTTTCAGCCAACTGAAAGAGTTGGCTGTACGACCTGCGACGGTTCTGTCTGGCCAACGTTGAAGGCAGCATTGCTGCCACCTGCGCTGGCATCCCCAGAAACGTATCTTGCAAACTGAACCTGGAGGTGTGGAGGAACAGCGCCGCAGGTGGCGGAAAGATAGGGGATCACGCCGCGCACCAGAGGGACTTGCCGACGATATCGGCGCCGAGGCGCTCCTCGTCGTCAGTGAGCGTGTCCCGGAAGGCGGGCACGAGCTCGGAGAGGTGGAGAAGCGCGGCGCCGCCGCCGGGCACGATGCCCTCCTCCACCGCGGCAAAGGTCGCGTTCTTCGCGTCCTCCACCCGCAGCTTGCGGTCCTCCAGCTCTGCCTCCGTTGCCGCGCCCACCTGATGGAAACACAAACAGCGTCAAGTTGATAAAGCATCCGCAAATCTCTGCATCGAAATGCAACAGATGCGTCCTCCAGCTGCTGCCTCCGTACCCAAGCCCACCTTCAAGGGGTGCGGGCTGGGCAACACTGCTCGCAGGACGTTCTCCAGGGACGAGCCTGCTGCAAGGCAGACTGACGGCCCCATCGCAGCATGCTGGCCTTTCCGCCACAGTATTGTTGCAGCACAGCCTGTGGCGGGGCGTGTTCCAGCCCGGGCAAGATAAGCGCGCCATGTAAAAGACACCTCTTTAAGTCCAGGAAACCGCACCTTGATGACGGCGACGCCGCCGGCAAGCTTGGCAATGCGCTCCGACAGCTTCTCGCTGTCATACACGCTGTCCGTCTCCCCCAGCTCCTTTTTGATCTGCGGCGTGGTCGCTGCTTGATGTCAGCAATCAGGCTTCGACAACTCTCTCGAGCACTCTGGCGTCCCTTCTGCCCGGCCGCCGCAGGAGGCAAGGCGTTTCTGACGCCTTGTATCTTTCTGCCAAGAGATGAACATACAACCTGAGAACACTGCAACCGCTGCATGACGACCCCAAGGGATAGCATGACGCGCAGGTGAAGCGGCAGAGTTCACGCGCCTGAGCAACGCGGATGTCAATCTCTTCCCGGTTGGCGGCGTCGGCGATGATCGTCGTCTCATTGGCGCGGATGGTGATCTTGCGAGCCGTGCCCAGCTGGTCCAGGGTGGCTGTCTCTGCCTGCAGTGGGAGTTGATGTTGTCATACTGCCTGCACTCCAGCGTAGCCTCCCGATACCCTCGCAGTATCGCAGATGCCTGCACGGCAGCTCCAGTTGACATGCCACACCAGGCCACACCAGAGCAGAGATCATGCAGCTGCACCTTCATGCCGAGGTCCTTGGCGACGTACTCGGCGCCTGTGACGATGGCAATGTCCTGCACGCCAAGCACAGGACCGCATCAGCATGGCGTCGCGGAGACTGTCAGCTCAGCGACTGCCTTTGAGCAGCCCTGACGGGCGAGGAAATCACACATTCCACTTCTGTGCAGCATGTTCAGGATTCTCAAACCCTACGATGCAGGAGAAGGAGGTCACCTGCAGCAACGCCTTGCGGCGCTCGCCAAAGCCGGGCGCCTTGATGGCAGCCACATTGACGATGCCGCGCAGCTTGTTCACGATCAGGCACGCCAGCGCGTCACCCTGCGGCATGGAGAAGGGGCTTTGTTGAGAAAACAGCAGGAAGCATGTTCAGCAAAGGCTGGCGGGGCCACGGCAGCAGTCCAGACTCGTCCACTGAAGCCGTTCCAACCAGCCTCCGCAACAATCGCTGCACAGCTCTTCGTGTTGACTTCGCGAAAAGCAGGCAGGTGCAGTGTGTCGGCTGCGCAGATGGCATATGAGCGAGACGCACAGTGACGTCCTCGGCAATGATGACGAGGGAGCCGCCGGCCTTGGAGGCCGCCTCCATGATGCCCATCACGTCCTTAATAGACTCCAGCTTCTGGTCAGTCACCAGCACCCGCGCGTTGTCGTACTCCACTAGCATGCGCTCCTGCAGCAGTCGCGGGTATTCGCAGCTTCGGCACATGGTGGTGGTTTTTGCAGCTCAAGCCACCATGCGCCCTGACTTCCGAGGCTAAGGCTTCAGCAGTGAAAAACGGTTGTGCCTGCTGCGCTGCCAGACGCTCACAGCACGGTGGAGCGTCCTGTTCTTGTGCTTGCAAGTCATGGCAGTGGACATGGGGGCTGTCGCAGCACGAACCTGGTTGGTGATCATCTCGCGGGAGATGAAGCCGCGGTCGATCATCATGCCCTCCTGCACCTCCACGCTGGTGTCCATCGTGTTGCTGCCCTCGATGGACAGCACACCATCCGAGCCCACCTGCGCACGCGCACGCCGGTCATCGAATCGCCGTGCTGGCCCAGACCACCTGGCAGAGCTCCGAGAACGGCGCCAGCCACAGGAGATGACATGTCGGTGTGCACTGCTGTGGAATGGCAGTGGGATGCCTTTCGTTCATCATGCGACAGCCGAAGGATGGCTTGCTCTGGTTCCCTGACGCAGCCGGGTGCAAACACACAGATGCCCAAAAAGGCGCACCTTGTCCAGCGCCTCTGCGATCATATCACCGATGACGCGGTCGTTGCCGGCTGAGATGGACGCCACACTCTGCGGCGGCACAGTCGAAACATCGAGCCGTATTGGATGACCAACTCTTGCGCATCATACAATGATATTCCAGCAGCACTGTTCATGCCAGGATGAACGAGGATGCCAAGGCAGAAAAGACGGCGTTGAAGCAATGCTTCAAGGCAGCAGAGGCGCACCCGAATGTCCTCAGTGCCCTTGACGGGGCGCGCCATCTCCTTTAGCCGCTCCACCAGGTGCGTGCACGTCTTGTCGATGCCCTTCTTGATGCTGACCGGATTTGCGCCGCTGGTGACTGCCTGCGCTCCCAGGCATGGCATGCGAGCTGAGACAAGATGAACATCGCATATCATGTCGCAAAATAATGGACGCAGTGCCTGCACTCTTCAGCGCAACCGCCTAGCACGGCATGGAGCAGGCCACCAGCAGAGTGAGGTCTTGAGCAGCACCTGAAGGCCGTAGTGGATGATCTCCCTGGCTAGAACTGAGGCTGTGGTGGTGCCGTCACCTGCTGAGTCATTTGTCCTGCCTGCAACCTGTCCAGTGCGCAATCGAGAGCTTGTCAGCCAGCTTCTCTTGCAATGCGTTTCCGCACTGCATGATCACGTGGCACACAGAAGATACCGGGCAAGCGCTTCTCCATTTGCGCAGAGCGCTCACCTCCTTGATGAGCTGGGCGCCAGCGTTCTCAAAGGGGTCCTCAAGCTCGATGGCGCGCGCAATGGAAACGCCGTCGTTGATGACCTGTGGCACGCCGTAGCTCTGCTCCAGCACCACGTTCCGCCCTGCGTGCTAAGGACAGACCACCTCACATGCAGTTCACGCTTCCTGATGTGCTTCCTGTTGTCCAGGCCTCATTGAATGCAATGCTCGATCACTCCGGTCGGATGAACAAGGCGTTGAGGTCAGGCGGGCTGCTGCTACTGCTGCTGCCATTGCTGCCGCTGCTTGTCCAGGCAACAGCTGCGCCGGGGCTAGCTAAATCCTAAACCCTAAACCCTGCTGCGAGCCACGGCTAGCGACAGGGGCCCACCTCGAGGGCCGAGCGTCACGCCGACAGCGTCTGCCACTTTGTTGATGCCGTCCTGCAGCCGTCCCCGCGAGGCGTTGTCGAAGACGATGTGCTTCGCCTCTGCCTTTGTCACCTGCCGGCCGAAATGCAAGTGTAAGATGGAGGCCATCGACACTTGACAGATCGGTGGCGCGCTTGAAGCCCGGATCCTGGATCGTGGTCAGTAGTGTGCAGTGGGGCATCAATCGTGACAGTCTCAATCTGAACGTTGATCCGTTGATCCTCTTGGGCGTACCTCAAGCCCTCAGCAGCTGACAGTGGCTGCATGCACATGCTGAAGGTTCTAGAACGCATGGCGCATGCATGCGCAACAAATGGACCACAGGGGCCATCTTGTGGGGTACTCACCACGCGCGAACCTCTGCAGGGGCGCGCTGTGGTCTGTGGCTGCCGCGGCAGGGCTCCAGACGATGTGGAGGCAGCCCTGTTCCTGAGGACCTGCATGAATCGGCAAACACCAAGTCTTGGTATAGAGCGATCGTTTTCTGATCCTGTTTCAACGTGCAAACACAGGTGATTATTCTGCAAGCCAGCGAGCGGCTGGCAATGCGCCATCACCGGCCTTGTGTCTGACATGGCAAGGCCATGCTGAGCGACTTGTGCTGCAATACACGCTGCTAGTCATCGGCTCTGGTAGCAGCACTGCAGCCAGTTGAGAGTGTTGCACATTACCGAAAGGCGTGAGACAGATGCACCACAACTCAGGCACACCACCACCCATGCACCAGAGCTTTCCGGAAAAGAGCCGCCAGGATCGGCTGTCCCGACAACATGTCCTACCTGCTGGCTGGCTGTGCCCGCGCCACCGCTCAGCATCTGTGCCTGAGTCTGCATGACGTCCCCCTGTGCTGCGAGGTCTCGAAAGTATGTTTGGATCAGAATTGCTCTGCGCAGTTGGTGTCGAAGAATTGGTGGGTGGGTCCCCTGGGTGGGTGCGAATGCGCTGCGAGTCCGATTGGGTGGGTGGGTGGGTCCCCTGTGTATCTGCGAATGCGCTGCCAATCCGACTTCTCCGACAGACCGACACCGCCGCTGCCGCCGACGTTGCCTCTGCGAAGCCCCGGGGAGTGCAAGCAGCGCGATCCTCAGCCATGCCAGGCGAATTTGGAGCTGCCGTGAAGGGGTTTGCAGTCTACACATGCTTGGGAACATCACCAGCGCTAGAATCCCGATTTGCAGCTGGCTGCACAGAGTTGCCTGCAGCGGCCTTGAGAATGTACATGCAGCACTTACGTCAAAAGATGTCACGGCTATCAATCGACAACAGGAGGTCTGCTCACAAAAAGAATCAAGAAAGAGATTTGCGATTGAAGGGTGGCAGGGTGCATTGAACGGCTCTCCACAGCTGGCGATGTCCTGTTTGCCGCATAAGCTTACTACGTCTCTGCTATCTCACACTGGCGGCAGGAGGAAGCCAAGCGCTGTGCGATGGCAGATAGCTCCGCGTGAGGCGTGGCTGCTCGGCTTGGCAAGTCTGCTGTAGCAATGCAGACGTTTCCCGGCTGCGCACAGCAAACCTGGACCACCTCACCGCTGCACTTCACGGCGGCCCACACCCGCACGGCGCACCTGCCCTGCCTCCGCAACGGCGCCCCTCCTCCCCTTGCTGGCCAGATCACCGGCTGCTCTTGGGCCCGCTCACAAGCCGCCGGAGGAGTGGCTGGAGGCGAAGCTGGAGGCGGCCTCCAGGTCGCCGAGGTGCGAGGAGCGGCGCGGCTTCAGGTGCGTATCGGCCGCGCTGGGTTCCAGCTTGGGCGGCAACGCCGTGGGCGGCGGCCCCGGCGCGGCGCCTGCGATGTTCTCCGGGTTCTTCCCCTGCTTGCTGAGCGCCCAGTCCGCCGAGTCGAAGTAGTTGCGCTCCTGCAACATGTGTGGCGTACAGATCTGTTCAAGCACGATGACAGGATATCGCCGATGACAGGATATCTCCTCCTCAAAGGATGCAGTGAGTTTCAGCAAAATTTTCCGCTCACATGCAAAGTACACGCGCCACGAGTCTTTGCAGCACGGTCATAGAAAATCCAGCAGGCCCGGCCGCGTTGGCTATTGGTCCCCATGGTCAACCCGCTGCAATGCGCACCTTGGGCATGAGCTTCTTCTTGGCGAGGCCGCCGTACTTCTGAGCCAGCTTTGCCTCCTGCTCCCGCTCGATGTCTGCTGCCGATCTGGGCGCCTGTGCAATTCAGTACGTATATAAGTGGATGCGACACTCGATCTACTGAAGGGGCACCTTCCTGCGCCGTGTTAGATGCGGGCTTTCATACCCGCCAGCCTGGCGGCGCCAACCCGGCAAGGCCTGTGCGAGACCTCAGCAAGCACCGGCGTGACACCGAAGAATCACGAACCGGCGAGGCTGTGGATTATTTAGATTGAGCTGCCGTGTCGCTGTGTCCGTCAATGGCCACGAGGCGTGCGCTGGCAGTGCTTCCCATGTGCTATGCTGCATGTCCGGCATTAGGCGCACCGTTCCCAGCGTTCCGAACAGGACGCTGTCATACATGTCTGGCAGCGCAAAGGCTATCGCAGAGGTCATATGCCCGGCCACTGCCTTGCCACTCACCTGTGGAGGTTGACCGGAGGGCGCGTCCATCGTGTGCACACCTACCCGAATCACTGCCTCATATGACTCGTGCAACCAAGGCTGCTTGATGCTTTCCTCCACAGAACCACACTGCACGCTTTGACCCGTGAGCAGATCGACTGCGAATGCGAAGGTAGTCTGACAGCACCGCGCCAGGTCCACACGTTGCAAATGGTGTGCACTAGGTGTCGTAGAGCATGTAAGTTACGATGTGGCCGCTGAATCACCTATCACACTGCAAAGAACATGATCAAGGGGTCTGCAAACATACTTGACCGCCCTCGCGTCACTTGACTTTGGGCGAGACGCGCACCGGGCAGACGTCGTTTGCTGCGTGCAAAGAATCCGCTTTGTGCAGTCTGGAGGTCCTGTGCCGGCGTCGGGAGCGTCCGACCAGCCCACCTGCACGGTCGGCCCGGCACCAGCGAACAGCCATCCAGTTGGCAAACCACATCCCGCACAGTGCGTTGCACCTGGTACGCGGTTTTAACTGCAAGCTGGACATCAGGACTGTGAGGGATCAATGGACGTGGAGCAACGGGGGGAAATGCAAATCCCTGTGGATCTTGGGCGCGCCTATCTAGTGCAGCATTTGGCATGCCCCGCGCAGCGGATTTGTGAACTGCTCACTGACGCCTCGGCCGCTTTGCCAACGTTGGCAGGGTGCGCGATGGCACGGCAGCATACCAACTCACCAGCACCTGTGAGGTAGGAGGCAGTGACCCTTCGTGAACTGGGAGACAGCGCCCATGGCACGCACCGGTAGCGGCCGGGAACCTGGATCCGCAGCCGCACCTCCTGGCGATGGCACGCAGCTCAGGGGCGCCGCCGATGCGCCTGCAGAGGCCCACCCTCCAGCAGTGCAGGCGGCAGACCCCAGATTTGCTGCCGCGGCAGCCACGGAGGCTGCGCCCGCGGGGCCTGGCACGCCGACGGCCGCCCGCAGCAAATTTTGGCCGTGGGGCACCAGCGGCAGCCGCTCGGAGCCCGGCTCGCCGGAGCGGCAGCCGCTGGGCGGCGGCGGCAGTGATGCCGACGCGCCGCCGGACAGCCCGGGCAGCAGCGCCATCTACCGCACGGCGACGACGCCGTCAAGTCGGAGCCCGTTCCATGCGGCGCTGAACGCGACGCACCGCGATGTGGACGGGGCGGCAGCGGCAATGGCGGCAGAACCAGATCGGCTGTTGGTACCGTGCTTCGGCTCCCCGCTGGGCGAAAAGGCCGTGTGCGCGTCCCCAATAGCGAGCACAGGCGGAGCGGCAGCGCAGCAGGCGACACCGTTTGGACGGCGTGCAGGGTCTTCTGCGCAGCAGCAGGCGCAAGCATGGCAGCAGCAGCAGCAGCAGCAGCAGCAGCAGCAAGAACAGAAGGTGCACCAAGGGCAGCAGCGCCTGCGGCTGGTGTCGCTGCGTTCAGACGGCAGCGGCATCTCGCCCGACAGCGGCACAGAAGACAGCGCGGCGGACGATTCGCCACACGCGCCACAGCCGCCGGCGGGCTTCGAGCCGGTTGCGGGTACGCTGGTGCGGCAGGGCTCCCCTGTGTCCGCCGCGCTGCTGGCGGCCCAGGCTGTGGGCAGCCCGCACAGCTCCAGGGTGAGGTGTCGATCGTGCAAATTGATTGATGGATGCAGTCAACAGATAGTACACGATGTCGCAGCTGAGCGATTCATCCCATCAAAACTTGCTGGGTTGACAGAGTGCAGGGTACATTTCTGGAGCTTGAAGCCGTTGTCCTGTGGTGCAGGCGGCGTCGCCAGACACGCCGATCAGGTTCCCGCCGTCTCCGCACGGCAGCCAGCAGCGGCTGGCTGAGAAGGCATCCTTACGGGTGACCAAGGCGAACTATTGTATCACTCATGTTGCACATAATCAACGCCATGACTGCCTCGACGCAGTGACTGCCCCGAATTACCGCATGCAGTGCACAAATAGCAACAGCTCAGCCTGACACCACCAGGACACCGCGCTGCTATCTGTGACCACTTTCCGGCTGATTCTCAACGTCTTCTATGTACTGTGCGCAGTCGTCCTCTTTCCTGGGCAAGGCAGACAGCCAGACACTCATTGGCTCAGCATCCCTGCCCCGGGTGAGCTGGGCTCTTGCCATCACAAGCTCTGGAATCATATGCGCATGAGCAGCATTTCGCCTGTAGTATTGTGGCTAGCAGGCTGACAATGATCATTGAAGTTTGATGCTGCTCCTGGCGATCTAGGTTCGATGTACAAGCTGCAGGTGCGGGAGCTGCGCACTGCGCAGTCCTCTTCGCCGCTGGACTCGATGCAGCAGAATTTCGCGGGAGCTAAAGTCCAGGTGCAGGCTCGGGCATTGGCTTGCCTTGCGCAGCGTTCGGATCATCCTGCATGGTCTAGTGATCGGACTTCGTGGGAGCTGTGGCGCATGGTCGACACCAGAGCCGGCAGTGACATACTATCGAGGCTGCGACCTTGCACAGACCAACTCTTGCGTGACGGGCAGGTGGACCGGGACCTGCTGCTGTTCCGGCAAAGCACTCTCGCGCTGGCGCAGCGTGAGATGGGCACCCCAGACGCAGACGACGGTGTCGTGGAGAGGTGCTGCCCCACAGCCGCCGCCTTGATGAGCACCTGGATCCGATTCAGCCCTCCAGAGTTGACTGCTTCAATTTGACTGCTTCAATTGACGTCACTGCGCATGTATCCTCGCAGGACGCCCTGTGGTCCTTACAATTATGCATATGACAGAACGCTGAGTGACCTGTTACAAAGCAATGGTTGATCGTGGCGAACCGCATTTCTCCCCGCAGCATCGTTGCTGTGGTGGACAAGTGCCTGGAGGAGGAACTGCCGGTGTTCAAGGCTACCATCCAGGACATCGTCGACGAGCTGGAGGTGCCGCGCTACATTTGACTGGTCTCTCTCCTCTTTCGGAGAGACACCATTTGCAGCACTGCAACGCTAGTTGACTCGAAAAGGCATCGGCAAGATCCTGTCAAGCTTGTCAAGCTCTGTGTACAGTACCATTATTCAATGCGTAAACCCAATGCGTTGTACATCCGTCCGTGGGCCATTGGATCCTGAATTAGGGTTTAGGGTTTAGGATTTGCCCTGCCTGAATTCCCTGCCTTCTCCCTTTGACGTGCCCCGGCATGTCGAGTGCCGCAGGAGGCACGGCGGCGCTGCGTTGTGGCGGCGCACAAGGCGCTTGTGACGCGGCTGCTGTTCATCCTGACACGCTGCTCGCGGCTGGTGGTGCCGGAGGAAGCGGCCGCCGCCGCGGCGCCGGTGGACTACGGCGCCACGGCGCTGTACACGCAGCCGCGGCACCGTGGCGGGCGCTGGCGCCGCTTCCACGGCGGTGGCGGTCCCGCGGCGTGGCCCACCGTAGGCGCGCGCACAGGTGTGCGCTGCACTTGGTTGCAGGTTCGGCATGCAATGTGAGAACATGCTGGCAACTGGAAGGGCTGGCTGTATTCTGTGCGGTGGAGCGACTGCGGTGCGAAGCAGCAGCCACCGACTGGTGCCCGAGTGGCAGTCAAGCACTGGCAGGCAGCACGATTCGATCCATGTCTGCAGGGGCCCGCTCGCGGGCGGCGCGGGTGGCTGCCGCCGCCAAGCCGGGCGCCACGCCAAAGTCGCCCATCGTCCGCGCTGTCACGCTGCCGTCTAGGTACGCCATGCTGCAGAGCATGCTGCTGGCAGCATCTGCATGGAGCCGTCTTGTTGGAACACGCATTGCATGTTGCCGAGTTGCCGCTTTGCGTCCAGCACCAGCTCAGGAGGACAGTCCCCAACTTCTCCCAACTTCTCCCACGCCTCATTTCAGCGCATGCTCATCAATGCAGCGCATGTGCTGTGCAGGTCCTTCCGGGATATGATGGCCGGCATCAAGGGCATGAAGCTCGCCGAAGGCGGCACTGGCACCGCAGCCGGCGCCGGCACTGGCGCGGCAGCCAGCCCCGGCACCTCAGCAGCAGCGGCGACGCCTGCTGACGCCGGCAGCCGGCTGCCGCTCATGTCGGCGGCGGTGGATGCGGAGAGCGGCGGCCGCTCCAGCGGCAGTGAGGGCGTGGTGCCCAGGCCGACACCGCACCAGCGGTCGCCCCTTGGGCGGTCGGTGGTGACGGCGCTTGAGGCGCAGATGGACCAGGTGGCGTCTTCACTGGATGTGGACACAGCCGACGGCGCCGCGCCGCCGGAGTCGCCCAGCCGCCGACGGTCAGGTGCATATCCCCGTCAGCACAACATGCTCGACAGCACTCGCAGCAAATGCGTTGATTACGGGACAACATGGGGAGATCGCCGACAGGCATCAGGCATTTCGCTGGCTTGTCTACGGGTATTTCCTGGAGGGGTTTCTCTTCACAAGGCTTCAGAATCAGAATAAAAACTAGTTGGACTGCTTCGTTCCTGATTGCAACCTCCTGAGCTCATAGTTTTACACCTTGCAGGGCTGCTGGCGACGCTGCGGCGGCGGCTGTCGAGGCGCGGCGCCGACGAGCTGCGGAGAGACTCGGGGGACATGTCGCCGCTGGGCAGCGGGGTGGCGGCCTCAGCGTACTTCCGGCCACTGCAGTCTGGCAGCTTGGCGTCCGACGACGAGAGGTGCTTCCAGCCCACGATAGCTTTGCGACCTCTCTTGATCTCCCCTGCTGCCTGCTGAGAACCAGCCGCTGCCTGCATGGACGGCTCAGCAGCTGCTCGTGGAGTCATGTGTGCTTTGGCTCACCAGTGGCTTCCTTGTCGAGCGTTATCGCGGTCTGCCGTCATGTCTGCCAGGACGCAACAGACGGAATGAGTCCTGGCTGCTATGCAGCATGCTGGATGGGTACAGCACCTTCTCAACGCCGTCCAATGCCTCCACCCCGCGGCTGTACAACGGCAGCCTGCACAGCGGCAGCCTGCCTGGCCCAGCCGGCTCAGCGACACCGCAGCCGTCCACGCCGCAGATGCAGGCAGGCTTGGAGTCGCAGCTCTCCTTCAAGGTGGCCTACGTCTTGATTTGGACAAACTCATTCATTCATTCAATTACATCAGATCACCGGAGTGCTTGATCAACAGGGCTATCGCCCGATGGTATCCGGCCGCTGGCAGCCCACTTTCGGCAAGCAGGTGCAGCTTGCATATGATGGATGACAGGATGACTATCCAGCAGAAGTCAGCAGCAGCCTAAACAGTCTCGCACCACAGCAGTATGACGCGATGTCTTGAATGTGCAGATGCTGCAACGGCAGCGGTCCAACACCTTCCCCCTGGACCAGGCGGCCGGCGCAGCGCTGGTGCAGGCGGCGGGCAGCAGCAGCAGCGGCCGCGGCTCTCCGGCGCAGCCTTCCAGCCCTGAGGCGCCTCGCAGCAGCACCGAGGTGCAGCGGCCCCAGGTCGCGTTTGCCATCGACGCCCTGCCACTGAGGCCGCCCAGGTGTGGCTCTGCCAGTTCGTCATGACATGAACCCAGATTGGGAGTGTCTGAGGGGCGGCTCGCACCATCCACTCGAGCTTGCTCAGCTTCTGGCTTGGGCAGCGCTACAAGAAAAGAGTATATTCAGAGTAGACACAAACCCTGGTTCACTGCCACTCTACAGGCCGCTGACGGTGCGGACCACCTCGGACCTACGCATGAACACGGCCGCGGCAGCGGCGGCCGCCGCGGCCATGGCGCCCAGCTCCCCGCGCGGCGCTGCGCCGCGACTGCCGCCGTCGCCGCTGGGGCGGCCGCCGGCGTCGCCGCCGCGCTCACCGCAGGTGGCCGGCTTTGCCAGCGGCTACCTCACTGCGGAAGAGCCCAGCACGCCGCAGGGCGCCAGCCCGCGGAATGTTGTCTGCCGCATCTGTGAGCAGTCCATCCAGCCGGACCTGCTGGCGCGGCACTCCCAGGTACGTACCGCTTTTCGGGACTGCACTGTTTCATGTGTGTGCGACGCCCCAGATTATCGACGGACATCCTTCGCAGTGCCACTGGCAAGTGCATCCGGCGTTCGGCCTGTGATGTTGCCCCTACTCGGAACCCTGTTTCTGCAAGCACACTGTGCGCTTGCAGACTGAATTTGCAGCCCCAAATATGACTGATCCACGTCCTGCAGGTGTGCGCGATGCTCGATGGCGTGGAGGAGCGGGAGGCGGCCATCGACGCTCGGCTGTACAGGTGTGCTGCGATCTGTCACACCCTCAGCGCTGACCAGTAGACTGCCAGACGGGAGGGCAATCCGCCTTGGCTCACAGTACTTGCAAGGGTTATTATGCGCTTGCTCTTGGGCATTTCTACTTAGTATGGCATCTGTTGACTGTGGCCGACCCCATTTCTGATCCTGTCGTTGTGGGCCCTGCACTGTCCTGTATCCCTGACCCTATGCTAGCATGCGCTCGTCCTGCGGCTGACCAGGCTGGCATCGGCGCTGGAGTCAGAGGCGGTGGCGGAGCTGGACGAAGGAGAGGGCACAGAGGAGGCGGAGTCTTTGGCGCTTTGGGCTCGCGCCGCCGCCAGCCTCCAGCCCGACGGTAGCCGCCTCCCGGCGCGCCGCTGTCAGGTGCACCCTCTGGCTGCGTCGAGCGACAGCTACCGGCCCTCATCTGAGCTGGCGACAAGCTGATGTGCTTTTGCCAAGAACACGACCGTGGACAGGTCAGATACCCTGTTCATCCTTTGAGCGACCAGCACAGTTTGCGAGGACCTTGACATCGTGCCTGTCTCGAGTGCTGATGGGCTGCTGCTGCCCACTGCAGGCGGTGCTGCAGCAGGTGGGCGTGCTACTGGGCGCGGCGGAGCAGCAGGGCGGCCTGGCGCCTGCGCCCGCCGCCGCGGCCACGCGCATCCACCGCCTGCTGACTGCCAAGCTGGAGGAGTTGCGTTCCATGCAGCCCGGCGGCGGCGGCGGCGCCACCCGCCGCCCCTCCGAGGAGTCCTCCTCAGGTGCGCCCGTCAGCACAAGGACACATACAACCTCCAGGGGTGCTGAGCAAAATGCCACATTCTTTCACAATGCAGAGGGCGTTAGGACGAAATGTATGTCGTGTGCTCGAAACGTACGTTGTGTGTGCACACACGTCTGGCGACCGACAGGACATCGTGTACAGAGCCCTTTTTCGAGGTGCTATGGCAATCAGCGTTGCTGCGTCTTCAATGCAGGCGCGTCCAGCCCGCACAGCAGCGCCAGCTACGGCGCCGCGGCCATGAGCATCGACGACTTCGAGGTCATCAAGCCCATCAGCCGCGGTGCCTTTGGGCGCGTGTACCTCGCCCGCAAGAAGGCCACCGGCGACCCCTTCGCCATCAAGGTGTGCAGCAGCTGCGAAACCCTCACCCCCAACCCACCCCTTAGAATGTGCGCATCCTTGTCGGCAGATCACACCCTGGCGTGCAACCGTCCTTTGGTCTTTTATCAAGAGCTGCTGGTTCTTGAGCTGGCCTCGACTTGTGCAAGCGTTTCCCACAAGCACTTGATGTCACGAAGAGTTCTGAACCAACAGCTGCCGTGGCTGCAGGTCATGCGCAAGTCGGACCTCATCCGAAAGAACATGGTGCAGAGCGTTAAGAACGAGCGCAACATCCTGGCTATGGCCAACAACCCCTTCGTGGTGTGCATGCTGCGCCCCTCTCTGCCACAGCAATGTCATGCTCTGACTTACGGCTGCACTAACCGCCATTGCCTCCTTGCACAGTGCATGATGCAGCTGCTATGCAAAGCATCATTTTCAACTGGAGTTTTCATCTCGACTATGACCGACAACAGCCCCTCTCAGACCCTGATTCATGCTTTGTATCCTTTGCGCAGGTGCGCTTCTACTACAGCTTTGCGAGCCGGGAGAACCTGTACATCGTGATGGAGTACCTGGCGGGCGGCGATGTCTACAGCCTGCTGCACAACCTGGGGGCGCTGGAGGAGGATGTCGCGCGCACCTACACCGCCGAGACCGTGCTCGCGCTCGAGTACTGCCACACCCAGGCGCGCTGCTGCTGCTTCCCAGACCTAGAGGTCCGCGTGCGGACACTAGACTGCTCTGCCTGCTGGCTGTGGTCATGATGCTGGCCCAGTTGGACATCGGCAGAACTTGCAGTCCCTCCGCTCACAGCCTGGAACAACAGCCTGGACATTCGCAGTGCTCCAGCCATCAATCCGATGTACCTGACGAGATGTGTTTTGGCGCTGCTGCAGGGCATCATCCACCGCGACCTGAAACCGGACAACCTGCTGATCGGTGCCGCGGGGCACATCAAACTGACGGACTTTGGGCTGTCCTGCGTCGGTGTCATCGACCGCTCCGACGACATGGCCGCCCACCCCCGCGCCCTGTGAGGCTGTTTCCTTTCAATCCTTGTTTGCGGTAGCAATGCGCCTCTCCGCTCTGTGTCCAGCGCTGCTATGGAGCTGAGAATGCCACTGGTGGGACCGGCACAAACAGGCGTTTCCCGAGCTGCTGCGGCCAGCTGCGGCCAAGTGTAGATACACCAGTGCTGGTTTGATGTCGGTGGTGACTGCCTGGCGAATTGCTCCCTTTGTCGCCTGTACAGGGACCTGCACGGGGTGAGGGAGGCGGAGAGCGGCGCCAGCTCGCCTCGCTCCGGTTCGGCGGCGTCGACGCCCCGCCGCTGGTCCCTCCCCGGCGTCCGCTCCTTTGACGTCCCAAACCTGCGCACGCGCTCCGCAGATGTCGTAGGTGCGGCACGTAAAGCGTGTGCTATGCCTTCTCGGACTCTATGTACGTCTGTTCTGCAGGCCGGGGAACGGATTTTGTATCTGAACCTGGCGAACATGCTTGTGGTCATGACGCATGGTGCTTTTGCACACATCTGGCTGAAGACTCATCGTCGTCACAGGCGCAGGCCTTGCCGGCAGCCGCGCTGCGAGCATCACAGACGTCGGCGGCAGCGGCGGCGCGTCGCGAGAGGGCTCTGTGCCGCAGCAAGCTGCGCAGCAGTCGTCCCCTTCGGCTGCGCCGTCACAGCAGCCGGCTGCGGCGTTGCAGCTGCCGCCGTCCCCGCAGCAGCAGCAGCCGCTGGTCTCGGCAGCGGCGCCGCCGCCGCTGCCGCCGCAGCACCGCAAGCATGGCGAGCGGCGGCGCGCCGTCGGCACGCCAGACTACCTTGCCCCGGAGCTGCTGCTGGGCGTGGGTCACGGGCCGGAGGCGGTGAGCTGATCTTCTGATTCCGAATCCCATGCTTGACACACCTCGCCCTGCCAATTGCCTGTGGCTGTACACATTCAGCTTGAACATGCAGGACTTTGCAGACGCAGTGGAAAAGGGAATTACTGCCTTGCAACAGCTAGTTTAAGCGGTTTCACGCTGCTGACAGACTCACGCTGGCAATCCTTTAATACACAAAACTGCCTAAGTTCGGTTGATGTCCGCCACACCACACGTTTGGTGCTGCAGGATTGGTGGAGCCTGGGCGTCATCCTGTTCGAGTTTGTAACAGGCGCACCGCCGTTTTGTGCAGATACACCCGAGGTGGGGACATGCGCCTGGCATTAGCAGCAATCACACGAGGCCTGCATGTGCCTGGTGGCTTCCGCAGCGTTGCAAACTGTCGTGCCAGAAGTAGCTGGCGAGGTTTCCTGACATAGGCCGCAAATACTGAGGATCAGGCAGCTTCTTCCGCGCATTTCCAAACCTCTCCGGCGCCCTGCTGCCCACAGGAGGTGTTTGACAACATCTTGGAGCGGCGCATCGAGTGGCCGGACGACATCTCGCCCGAGTGCCGCGACCTCATCGACTGCCTGCTGTGCTCCGACCCAGGGCAGCGCCTCGGCGCCCGCGGCGCCGGCGAGGTGCGCAGCCTATCCTGTCGCATACACTTCAGGAACGATATTATCTTGTCGCATACACTTCAGGAGCGATATTCTGTCGCCTGTCATGTCACCGACCCTCCCCGACAGCGTGAACCGGATGCCTGGCACACATGCAGGCCTGAAATTGCCGCTGTGCACCGTCGTGCTCTTCTATTTTGAATTTGAGCACGCCCTCAGCTGCACGTACGTAACATGTGAGCATCAGGTCTGTGAATCGCCGCACCATTGCACACACGCAGGTGAAGCTGCACCCCTGGTTTGTCGGCCTGGACTGGGCGAGCCTGGCGCGGCAGAAGGCGGCGTTCGTGCCGGCTCTGGACAACGAGTACGACACCAGCTACTTCGCCCCCAAGCCGGTGCGGCTCTGAAACCACACAAGACAAGTGAGAAAAGTGAGAGTGGTGAGAGTGTATCGGTTCGCATTGCATTCCACTGGCAGCAGTGATCCGACCTTGAAAAACAGCATCAGCGCGTCGTGTGCTGCAATGGCCTCAGGGTCAGCGCTATCAGATATCAATGCTTTGCCGTGCCCCTGCGCAGGTGTCACAGCGGTCTATGCACCGCGATGTGGACAGCCGCTCGGATGTGGACTCGCAGCGCTCGCAGTCACCGCGGCGGCACTCCCGCGGCCCCTCCCCCTGCGGTGCGCCAGCCTGCTGTGCCACGCTGTGCAGTTTCGGACTAGTTGCAGCACCCACAGGCAGATGCATCTTTGGTCGAGCTGCGGCAGCGTGGTGATCTGGAAAGCTGCAAAGCGCACGAAATGCATGCTGTGCGGATCCGAAGTATACTCAGCAGCTGATGGAGAGGTCGCAGGATACGCGCCTGGGACATTGGCAGTCTCGTGCGCAGTGCATCACGATGTGCTGAACCAGAATGTCACATTGCTCTTGTTGCTGCGGCAGGGCGGCGTCGGCGGCGCGCCAGCAGTGTGGCGGGCAGCGCCATCAGCCGAGCCAGCTCCTCCACGTCCATTGCGGTGGACCTCGGGTCGGCTGCTGGTGCAGATGCCAATTGCCTCTCTGTTTCTCTGGCTCCCATCTGAAACTGGCCGCCTGCACACACGAGCCCAGCAGCTTTCTGGTGACTGCTCTTGCGGCTGCGCAGCACAGAGGAACATGGCATGTCCCTTTCCAGGCTTCCAGGCTGCGTCCTGCGTCAGGGCAGCTCCTCAGTGCGTGAGACGCTGCAACTTGCCAATGCACACAATAACCACCTGGAAGCGCCTCCTCGTGCAGATTCGCAGCACAGAGCGTCCATGGAGCTGGAGCCTGGCAGCGGACTGCCGCCGCTGGCGCACGGGGGCGTGGGCAGCAGCATGCTGGGGCGGCCGACGTCGGCGGAGGTCGGGCCCATGTCGGTGGACGGCGGCGGAGCTGACTTCACAGACAGCAGCGAGTCCACAGGCGAGCTGTCCCGTCCTGCAATGCAGTTCACTAGCGCATGGCAAGCTTCATACTTGTATGCAGGGTTTCACAGACGAGATACTCCTCAGAGTAACAGAAATGCATTGCATTTGTGTCGACGGCGACAACGATGCGTATGAACTTGCGCAGGCAGCAGCGGGACCGCCATGGACGACAGCCCACGCACGCCAGAGGGCGCAGCGCCAACCAAGGCCGTCACCCCCGAGACGGATTTCCACAACTTCAGCTTCAGGTGATGGCGGCCATCCTGCAAGCCTCCTGTTGATTGTGCTTGCTTCTGTGCCAGGCATTGTAGCGGTGCTGTGGCAAGTGGCGAGCTGATCCTGACCATACAGGCAATGGCGGCGAGGTGGTGGTTGTTCTACCAAAGAATTTCTTGATTCTCAATGGCGGCAAGTGGTGGTTGTTCTACAAGAGAGTTTCTTGATTCCTGCTACCACCTTACCTCGATTCTTGGCTCAACTGCAGAAACACAGGGGCTCTGGTGCAGCAAAACATGGAGGCACTTCAGGCAGAGACGCTGCGGGCGTCCTCATCTTGCCTTGACTCCCGCCACACTAGCATCAACAGCACAGGCCTGGAGGCCGGCTCCTTCCAGGTGTGTTTGCAATGCTGCTCCAAAGTCCTGCTGCGAGAGGAAAACCAAGCCAACAATGGAGGGCGGCAGCAGTGGGGTGCCACTTTGAAAATCTTCTATCATTCTCAAGCAGAACATACCAGGGCGGTCCTTCTCGCCTGCAAGCGCCTGCAGGGTTTGACCTGGTTGGCATAAAGTCTTCAGTTCTTTGCATGTCGCCGCACAGGAAATTCCGTGGCTGCCAGCGGCGGCTGCGGCGCTATCGTCATCCCCGCCGCGATCGATGTCGCCACGATGCGAGGCGCACACGCCGCCGCCCGCCGGCGGCTCCTGGGTGCAGCCGCTGCAGAGCCAGCTGAGCCCCGCAGCCGCGCAGTTGGCAGAGCTGCGCGGACTGTCTGCCGAGCTACGGTCGTCGATGGACGGTGTGGAGCGGTTGGCGCTCGACTGAATGATTGCATGTGCGCTGCAGTACTGCAGAGTGTTGGCGCTGCCCGTCAGCACGAAGACCATCGAGCAAGTCTTGTCACAGCATGTACAATAGCGTACCATCGCACATCTTTGGCAGTGGTTCCTTCCGTGACCCTGCCGCAAGCGGTGTGCGTGAAGGTGATGCCTGCGGACAGTGTGCGGGCCGTAGCTGTGTGGGATCAGACGTGATGTGGTATGGTACCTTTGATGGGACGGGCACAAACTATTGGCCCGAGCAACTGTACAATCAAACATGACATTCATTCATTCACATTCCAGCAAAACCTCATGCAGATGCATCCACGAAATAATACACGGGGATCGTCGTCTCCATCAACGCCTTTCTTGCATCATCACTGGCCAATTCACATGCACACAAAGTTCGGGTAGCAGTGATGTTGATCTTGTCGTGCAATGGCTTGGCGCGGCAATCAATAACGCGCCGTTGATCAGACAGCCAAGCCTGGATGCAACAGGTCATGCTGAAGTGGTTTGTAAGCATTGTGAGAACAGGCGGTGCTCAGATGGAAATCGCTTGGTACCATTGCCTGGAAAATCTTTACGAGGCCTTTGCCAGTAACGATCAACGTCAGTTATGCCCACCAGGCAGTATGCCATGGGGACAACTTATCAACTATACCCCGGCCAAGTGGTGGTGGTGGTTCAAAGTGGTGAGCCAAATGGCTTGGGATTTGTGTAGAGCAGCTGACTTCTCATGTACAGCAAAAAGTGCCACGACGTTGCGTCAGGACACTGCACAGGAAAAGACGCACGATTCTCTATGACTACAAATCTGCCCATCGAATTAGACGATTCCTATCTGCAGATCAGCCTCTGAGTTTCGATTGAAACGACCCTCGACTTCAAGTGTCAATCCATAATCTTATAAGATTACGTCGTGACATACAAGGCCAACCAGATAACAGAGGCAAAGGTGGCGGCACCAAACACAGCATAGGCACAATTTCGCGGAGGGAAAGGTTGGCGGTGCCAGCAGCACGAGCGATGTCACCAGTAGGTGATCCAGACACAGTGCACATGCAGCAACCAGGCGAGGTGGTGCACTGACGATTCTGTCACTCAGATTCTGGCAGCCTTGCACAAGTGTGGTAATACACATTGATTTGAGCTTGGATGTTGAGATCAAAGATCAAAGACTGGATGCTGGCTTAATTGCGAAAGGGGCGAGGCGGCCTACAGTCCGGCGCTGTTTGGGAAACACAGCATCAACTGCGCTGGCAAGCACCGTCTGAGAGGATGTGCACAGCCGTGTGGCCTCTGCTGCCGGCACTTGCGATTGTGGCGCAACAATCTTTCGAAAACCCGTTGCCTCCACTACCCATGGAGGTGCTGCAAGATCATATCGCGGACATGAGAAGTGGACGCCGTCTCAGGGTGTACCACGCCGTGGAAGAGGTAGCGCTCCTCGTGGCGGTCCGACGTGTGCAGCAGGTGCCTGTTTGAGGAGAGTGCGTCCGCGTCAGTCCCTTGATACATGTGCATGCCCACTTCCAGCACACAGGCACCGCATGCAACACTGCAATGACCTGTTAAATCTGCACATTGCTTCTCGTGCAAGAACATGCGCGGCAACATTGAATGCAAATTCACCGCAAAGCTGACAGAGAATCCGCTACAATGTTGATGGAGACGCAAGCCCGCACCGCAGAACTGTGTCGCGGAGGAGGCGCCACGCGTCGGTGGCGAGCGGGTCACGTATGGCAGGGCCCCGCCGCGGCTGACCCGCCACAGGATTGGTGCTCAGCAGCACTTGCAGTTCTGCGGCGGTCCAGCACAGCTCGTCCGGCATGCTGACGCTGTCCACCACGAGCGCTCGCAGCTCCGCCGACGAGCCCTGCGCGGCGCGCAAACAGACAATTGCGGTGCAGCTTTTGGGAATGGGCGCCTGTGAAATGCTTACAAGCAAGGACAGGCGCCCGTGCAGAAATGCAGCTTTCGAAGACAGAATTTGCGAGCTCTGGGCACACAAGGTAGCGCTGCACGGTCACAGTGGCAACCGGATGAGACAGAAGGTGTGCCGCCAAAGCTGTAGGATGCGCACCGTGAGAAGCCGGTGCGCCCCACGTCGAACCGCCTGATGGACACGTACGCGTGGATCTCCCGCGAGGACTGTGGCCGGACAGTATGGTAGTTCCTGTTTACGAAAATTGGCTGGCAGCATCAAGGTCAGCGGCTCAATGTTAGCCGTTGCATTCTGGAATGTGAGTGGTCAAAGTGTACGTCTGGCAGGCAAAGCAGACATCTGCGGCAGGTAACACGCTGTTGCTGCCGCAGCAGGACTGGGCGCACGAGGTCTTGATTACGTCGCACAATTTCTGCTGCAGCACCGGCAGGTAGATCTGCGTCAGCGAGGAAAGGTCCGCGGGGCTGAACCTGCAGCAGGGCATCGTGCAAAACTTCAACTTGATGGCAAGGGGCAGCAAAGGGCGGTGCGCGCTGTGCGTGAGGCATGCTGAAGCCGGCAGTGTGAAATGGCTGGCGAGGGCTTGCTGAAATACACACACAGCTGCAACATCCAGATACCGACATGACGCACCGGTCTAACAGGCCGCGCTGCTCGAGGCCCTGAAAGACGTTCCGCCAGAACCAGGTGAGGTGGGTGGCCACCCAGTTCTAATTTTCAATGCGCTGCACAGCAGGCGGCATAACGGCGTGACGCCTTACAGAGCGCGATGCTTGTGTGAGGTAGGAGCCTGTGCCGCGCACATGCGTTGCCCGATGCCCTGCAGCCCGGAAAAGTTACGGCATCAGACGAAGGAGACCTATTGTCATAAACCCACAGCTGGAAAGCGGGGCGTGGCTGGTCGTCCACTTGGAAGGCGCTGCCAATTTCGGCATGCCTCCTGCTGAAAGGGCCACCAGCAAGAAGAAAAAAGAAGCACAACAAATTTGGCAAGGTGGGCTACCGGGAGGCCCCACCTGGCCCTCGAGCGCATTGTCGGCACGGACGCGCAGCGGGAAGCCGAAGTCGGCGACCGCGCCGCTCGAAGCCGACCAGCAGCGCCTGCGCCGACTTGTGGAGCGCGAAGGTGCAGTAGTCGACATAGTTGCTGCCGCCGTCGATGCAGGCATGTATCCACAGGCCGTACATGTGGAACTTCTCATAACCTGACGGGCACACAGCGCTGGGTGCTCACAACACTGGCAGGAATTTCTGAGCAGTTGACTGCATGTTGGCATGGCGGCGCGGCTATGGAGTCTGTTGCAGCTTGCAGGCACAGACTGGTGGTTCCAGTACGCCAACTGGCAGCGCGATTAATCACACGGTCGGCGGGCTCTTCCTTGTGCGCCGCAAGCGGGCATTGCGAGGGGCATGAAGTATTCTTCACGCGCAGTAGCTTAGGCGTCGTGCTTCTGCACCCCCCCTGAGCTGTCGCATGTGCTTCCTTGCAGGATGTACGAGCGCAAAGAGAAACTATCGAGGTTGGAAGCTCCCAGGAAGCAGAGCGGCGCCCGGCAAACAGCAGAGCTATTCTTTGGAGGGGAGCGCTCACTGTCAAAATGCCACAGCTCCATGGGCGCCTGCACATCGTAGGGCCGCCGCCCCAGCAGCCGCTCCTGTCGCGCCTCGCTGGCAGCCGGGTCGTGCGCGCGGCGGACCTCCAGCACCTGCTGCCGCGGCGGGCGAAGGCCGGCGTGCGCCATGAGCGCCGCCTGTCCCGTGCGGAAGCCGTCCGCGCGGCTTTGCCCCTCCAGGTCTGACACGGCGTGCAGCTGCGCCAGCAGCTCGTCGTCTGACAGGTGGTGTCGGTACCCACTGCCGCTCTCACGCAGGCAGCGCCGCACGGTGACGGGCTCCACCTGTCGCAAAAAAGCGCAAAGTGCAACAGTCAGCCGCCCGGCCGAGCGTATTCTGTACAGCATCAGCGACGTCCTTGCTCGCCCCTCGATAGCTGCCAGCAGCGCCTTGAATGGCCTTCACGACAAGATGATACCAACAGGTGGTTCAACTCTGCCACCTGGCCAGGATTTTGGAGCAAACATCTACACTATGCGACATCCAAAGCTTCAAGCTTCTCATTTGCTGCGACGGGTGCATATGCTGCTCGGAGACACTCACGTTCGCCGGTTTCTCTCGAGATAAAGCCTCTACCTTCAGGAAGGGCACCACTAGCAGTGGGTTGGCCGGGTCGCCGTGCGCCGCGGCGGCCGCGGCAGCAGCAACCGAGCGCGTCGCCGTGACCACCAGCGTACAACCCTTTGACTTCTTCTTGGCCGTGCGCAGGATGACGTCCTCCACGCGTCCGTGCGCACCGAATGCGTCCGCAGCTGCTGCGAGCTGTAGCGACCCACCTGCATATGGAATCGAGAAAACAGATCCAAATCCCAGATTTCAATTTGTGCCATGTGCGCCAAAGGCGTCCCGTGCAACTGCTGCGAGGTGTAGGCCACCCGTACGGGTGGCCTACACGCGTGTGAGGGGGACAGAGAATCAGTTTGGATTTCCAGATCATTCAGATGGCTTCCACTGTGCCGTGCGCTGCAGCCGCGACGTGCAGCTGCTGCATGGTGGAGGCGCCCACCGGTGCGGAACAGGAAAACACCAGCTTGGCATTCGTTTAATGCACAATCATGTGTTGCATACTCAGCTGCGCCGTGCCCCGCAAGCGCGTCCTGCAGCTGCTGCAAGATGTGGGCGTCCACCTTTGAGCAGCGATGTCTCAATGTTGACATCAAGTGTAGGCCGATCCTAGAACTTTCAAAAGCCTCACGAGCTTGCCATCACAACCACGACCGATGCATGCAACAAGCGCTGCTGCTATCTCTGGTGCAAGTCCAGCGATAACCGATACACGCCTTGGGTCCCTGCAGCCGCCACACCCATGTAAGTGTTCAGGTCCGCTTCTGATCGAGGGGTTTCCTAGATTTCAAAGCCCCCACCTTGATGCTCCATTACATCTTCAGCGACCGCAGCGTGTCCTCTGGAGACGCGGCAGTGCGTCCGCCGGATACGTTCATTGCTGGACCGCCGTGCGCGCCGCCGCCCTGCTGAAGCCGCCAAAAGAGAGGTCATCGCGGAGTGGGCAGAAGCTGGAAGTGGTAGGCAGCGGCGCATGATCCTGCTGCGCCGGCGGCGCCGCTGAGGCCTTTCTCGCCAGAATCGTAGCAGGGAGACAGCGCTTCTTGCGGTTGGGCCATTGGCCAGCCGTTCTGTGCAAGGTGGCCGAGCGGCAATGGTGGCCATCTCCTTCAGCTGCACATCGCCCCGCCTCAGCATGGTCATCAGCAGCAGCCCCGACCTCCTCTGCAAGCAGCAACGGGCCGTGTCAGGCGCCACATGCAAGTGCGAGGCCTGCAAGGTCCGATGGATGCAACATGTGCCGCTTCTCCCCATGCCAGCACATGCATGATATGGGGCTCTCTGTAGCATTGCTCTGCAATTCTGAGCAGAAACTGAAGCGCTGAAGAGATACGTGGCAGCACATACGCCATGTTATTCATGCGCTTGCTGCAGCCTGCTGTGGCATTTATTTCAAATTCTTCGAGCAGCCAGGCGCCTGTGCATAATGGCACGCAGGCTGAGCATGCGACAAGACCGCGTGTTTGGCATGCGGCAGCACAGGCTGCAGCTACGCAAAGTGCACTTCTTGTGTATGTGAAAAACTTTCGGTGTTCCTCGCGCCTGCACCGGCAAATGCGGCGAATGTAGCGGCGGTGTAAGGCCGCCAGCCGTCGCCACTGCTGCTGCGCTGCTGGGTGGACGCCCCAGACCTCACAGGATGACAGGGCTGTGGAGGTGACGATGGCGTCGTAGAGATGCAGCTGGAGATGGATGTTGCTGGTGCAGCCGAGCCGAACTTGAAGCGCATGTTGTTGAAGGCCCTGCCGACGTTGCTGCGGACCTGCGCCAAGCCGTCCGCCAGCCATGCCGCCGGCGTGAACGTGGTACCCAGGTATTTGTAGCTGTCGGTGTGGGGAGGGTGCGGCCGGCGTAGGTAAAGGTGGGGGGCGGCGCGGCCACCGCAGCACTCCTAAAGTGGGTCAGAGTAGCGAGGGTATACTACAATAACAGCCGTACTACGGTAGAACTTCTAGCGTTCTACGGTAGAACCCTGGCGCACCCGCATAGCTCTACGTCAGGGGGATTCTTCGCACGCAGCACCGGGGAGGGGACTAGGGGGTCCAGGGGTCCAGGGTCCAGGGGTCCAGGCTGCGGACATCAGCGTAACGGATTGCAAGGCGTAACGCGTTTGAGACGCGCGTGAATTCGTGGGCGACGCCGTGATCGGACTGTCATCTCAAGCATCGTAAACGTGTAAACCTCTGCATGTCGTTTTCTTGCAGTACAGGATCCACCGCCTGGGAAGTTCGATCCCAACGCATTGCAGTGGGCTTTCGAGGGGGATAAGCGCGGCAGCAACCGCCACAGCTCAGTCAGCCGAAGTGTGTCGACCTTTGTTCTGGAGGACAGGATCGACGACTTCCTGGAGGGTATGCTGCTCGTGGATTGACCTGCAACATGCGCATTCATCATGTGCATGCAAACGACCGACACATGTGGTCCTGCTCTGCTACATCTTCGGTACTGTCATCGTGGGATAGCCGCAGAGTCACATGCGTTCAGTGTACATGTGCTCAGGACTTTGGCGGCAGCGGATTGCGCCGGCACCAAGACAAACCGCCAGGCAGACCTCTTGAAGGGCACCTACCACTTCGGTGTCCTTAAAGAACACCTGATCGCGGACCAGAAGCTGGGCAGGGTGGCAGAAGAGTCGGCCCGACGCGGACGGAGAAGAGCTCGTTCGCCGGCCGCATGGGCCTTTCTGGGCAAGAGAACCTGCAAGACCTGGCGACATCAGCGTTCAGCGGGCAGCAATCAGCCATGGGCGCCAGCGCTGCCGAGGCGCAGGTGCTGGCGAGCATGACATACATAGAGATGTTGGAATAGTGATGGTAGCGGCGCTGTGCGCCGACGGCGCGCCATCTAGATCGTTGGCGTTCCAAGCTCCAGGGATGAAAGCACAGAGGTCAACATCCCAAACCGAAACAACAATACTTGGTAGGTCAGCATTCGTAGTCATCTGAGTTTTCGATAGGGCAGAGTTAGTGTGAGCGCATGCACGGCGGCACCGGCCGGCACATTGTGATCGTTCGAATGTTGGACCGTGATTGCTGATATTGGCATCGTTGCTTGTGACTTCAAGGTCAGAAATTAGCTTGTAACAGATCACCAGCGCATCATTCTGGCAAAGCTAGCTGTGAGAACACAGTGCTGTGAGAACACATGTGGAGTTTAGTCAGCATGGCCACTGCAACAAGCTCTGTTTGTGTCTCATTGCCTTTTGAGGGGCACTTTCAACTTTCAATTTGAAGCAAACCATGAAGCGTACGCATGCGCAGCGGCCACTGTGGGTGTGTTGATGTGCAGTGTTGCGTATGTCGTCAGTTCATCACAGTTTGACACGACCTTAATCGAGGTTCTGAGGTGGCGTCGCATATATTGCACACGAATTGACGCATATTCACACATTCAACAGCCGAGGACTACCACAGCGAGCTTGTTCTTTGCCATCAGATGCAAATCATGCAAACGACCGAATTCCCGCAGACGGCAAATTGCGGAGTGTGAGGTGCAGACCATACAGTGCTGACCATACTACAAAGTCTAGTCTGCATCGTTGCTGGCATGTCTTGTTGGACAGTGCCGCAGCCATCTAGGCCATAAGCCGCAGCAGCTGCCAGCTCTGCAGCTGCTCCCGCGCCTTCTCGCAGAGGTCGACGGGCGCCTGCGCCGGCGTCAGCCGCACGTGCTTGCTGTTGTACACCGGGATGTCTGCCGCCGCCCAGCTGGGGTTGAGGCGGGCTGCGCAGGCGGGGCTGCACACCGCGCACACAGACTCTACCAGGGCGCCGTTGGGGTACGCCCGCTTCAGGTGCGGGAACGTGCGGCCGAATCGGCGCGCAGAGAATAGGATCTCGCCCAAAGTGGCGAGCATGATTTCCGCAGCTGGCACCCTTGCAGAGGGTGG